>Ga0208138_100065_pt1 | contig 84437 bp, 83 predicted proteins | sample AntRauMetaRauer3_FD_184786 | JGI IMG/M metagenome (GOLD analysis project Ga0208138, IMG submission 184786) | Saline lake microbial communities from Rauer Lake, Antarctica, in enrichment culture - Antartic Rauer Lake 3 Metagenome Rauer3 (SPAdes)... ... | reverse complement strand
CACCAGTGTGCTGGAGGGCATGAACAACCGAATCAAGGTCATCAAGCGGATGGCCTATGGATACCGCGACACGGCGTACTTCTTCCTGAAGATCCGTGCCGCGTTTCCCGGCAAAGTGCGATGAACCAAAAAATAGCGGCATGATGCCGGGATGCTGACGAGAATGTAGGAGGTGGGGACGACGGGCAGGCTTTTCCAGCCCCGGCAGGCGTGCGGCTCGCCTCGCGTCGATCAACATGTACAGAAGTGACGCGTCGACAACGCCAGGCGGCATTGAGTCGCGAATACCCCTTGAAGTGGCCCGCCAACCTTCTACACTAGTTGTACAACGCTAACGTCATTCACCACCGAGGCACCCCTCATGTCCATCGCGGCCTACCAGCTAGGTGATCACGTCACCCTCAAGGAAATCGCCAACGCCATCAATCACGGCCTGACGCCGATCGTCGAGGTCGAATCCATGGACGGCATCTATACCGTGCGCTTCCATCATGCCAACGATGTCTCGGAGCTCTCCGACGCCCACGGCAAGACCCGCACCTTCCTGGGAACCGGCGAGATCCGCGACCTGCTTGGCGGCATCGGCCTGACCCACGGCGTGCTCACCTGGGGCGACCAGTGCGGCGACGAGATGATCGGCGTGCCGGGCCATGCCCTCTCGCCGGACGAGATGCTGGCCAGCGGCACGCGCATCGCCTTTCGCTGATGCACTTCCACCGATCGGCCACGGATGGCGCGATCAGGCTACTGATCGGCCTGCTGATCGCCTGGCTGCTGACCGGCTGCGCGGGTCGCGAACTCGCCACCCGCGATGCGCCGGGCGAACTCAATATCGACCGGGCACTAATCCTCGCCGAGGCCAAGCGCTCAATCGGCACTCCCTACCGCTATGGCGGCACCAGCGACCGGGGGCTGGACTGCTCGGGCCTGGTCCAGCGCGCCTACTCCCACGCCGGTATCCGCGTGCCGCGCACCTCCCGGGCGCAGTTCAAGGCCCTGCCGCGCGTCGATGAGGCGCGACCCGGCGACCTGCTGTTCTTCGCCACCGCCGGGGGCCGCAAGGCGAGCCACGTCGGCATCTACCTGGGCGATGGCGAGATGATCCACGCCCCGGGGCGCGGCCGCCGCGTCACCACCACGACCCTGACCCTGGACTACTGGCAGGAACGCTTCCTGGGTGCCGCCGCGCCCGCCCCCTGATCGACCCGCCGCGATCACCCCGGCCTGAAAGCCCCACCCCAGCGAGCCACAAGTCATGTGGCGGCGGTCAACTCGCATTCGAGCCACCCCCTGGGCGACGACTCGTCCGAGGAAATAAGCGCCGCGTCACGCCCCTTAAGCCATCGTTAAGTTGCCGCAACCACAGTATTGGGGAAACGTCATGGAGACGCCCCCAATGTCGATCCCCGATCCCGCTCACGCCACCGCTTCCGGCCAATGCCCGCCGACGGCTCCTCTGACCACGATCGCCCCTGTCACCCCGAACGCTCCGACCGTGGCGGCCTCCCCGCTCGATTGGCGGGAGGGCCGCCACTGGTACGAGCGCCGCCGCCTGGAGCGGCTGGTGCGCCGCTGCTTCACCCTCGACCACGGCGCCCGCATCCGCCATTTCCTGCCGCGTCTCTTCGGGCTCTGGGAAGGCGATACGCCCCTGGCGGCGGTCGGGGCGGGTCTAGCCAGCGAGGGGCCGCTCTTTCAGGAGCACTACCTCGACCAGCTCGTCGAGGCCTTCCTCTCCCACCACCTCGGTCGGCCCGTGAGCCGCGAGGCGATCGCCGAGATCGGCAACCTGGCGAGCCTGCGCCGCGGCCTGCAGCGACGCATCTTCGTGCCGCTGATCGATCAGCTGGTCGCTGACGGCCTCGAGTGGGTGCTGTTCACCGCGACGCCGACGGTGGCCAACGGCATCCGGCGCCTCGGCATCGAGCTGCATCCGCTGCAACTCGCCGACCCGACGCGGCTGGGCGACGCGCAGGCCGGCTGGGGCCGCTACTACGAGCACCAGCCCCGGGTGATGGCCGGCGACCTGCGCCTGGCCCACGACGTGCTCACCCACCGCGGCCTGCTGGGCCCGGCGCGCCCTGTGGAGGTCGACCATGCCCCGCGGCACTGAGATCCTGCTGGCGCGCCTGGCCCACCACGCCGACACAGCGCCCGACACCCCGGCGCTGGACGACGGTCGGCGGCGCATCGCCTACGGCGCGCTGCCGGGAGAGATCGCGACGCGCCGAGCCCGCCTGACGGCTCTCGACGCCCGGCGAGTCGGTCTGGCGCTGGACAACGGCCTCGACTGGGCGCTCTGGCACCTCGCCCTGCTGGCCGATGGTCGCGTCGATGTGCCGATCCCCGCCTTCTTCAGCGCGGCCCAGCGCCGCCACCTGGTGGAGCAGGCCGGTCTGGATGCCTGGATCGGCCCCGGCGCCGCGTCGCTCGGCTTCGCGGCCAGCCCCGACCCGGCCATCGCCCGCCAGCGAGTGCCGTCACCGCCCATGCTGCATGCCGGCACCGGCACCCTCACCTTCACCTCCGGCACCAGCGGCAGCCCCAAGGGCGTGTGCCTCGACCGCGAGGCCCCGCTGCGCGTCGCCGAGAGCCTCGCCGAGGCGGTGGCGCCGCTGCATATTCATCGCCACCTGGCCATGCTGCCCCTGGCCACCCTGCTGGAGAACATCGGCGGCCTCTACGTACCGCTGCTGCTGGGCGCCACCGCCGGCCTGCCCGGGGCCGCCGACCTGGGCTGGACCGGCAGCAGCGGCTTCGATCCCCGCCGGGCCCTGGCGGCCCTCGAGGCCTTTCGCCCGCATAGCCTGATCCTGGTCCCCCAGCTGCTGCAGGCGCTGGTCGAGCATTCACCGCAGGCCCCCGCCGGGCTTCGCGTCGTCGCCGTGGGCGGGGCCCGGATCGCCACGTCGCTGCTCGACCGGGCCCGAGACGGCGGCTGGCCGGTCGTCGAGGGCTACGGCCTCTCGGAGTGCGCCTCGGTGGTCTGCCTCAACCGCCCCGGCGAGCCCGCCCTCGGCGTGGGTCGCCCGCTGCCCCACGCCCAGGTCCGCGTCGCCGCCGATGGCGAAGTGCAGGTCCGGGGCACCACCATGCTGGGCTACCTGGGCGAGCCGCCCCTGGACGGCTGGCACGCCAGCGGCGATCTCGGCCACTGGCAGGGCGGGCACCTGGTGCTGGACGGCCGCCGCCGCGACGTCTTCATCACCGCCTACGGCCGCAACGTCGATCCCCAGTGGGTGGAAGGCGAGCTCTGCGCGAGGCCGGCCATCGCCCAGGCGCTGGTTCACGGCGAGGCCCTGTCGCACAACCGGGCGCTGATCGTGCCCGCCAGCCCCGAGTGCGACGACCACGCCCTGGCGGCGGCGATCGCCTGCGCCAACGCCGACCTTCCCGACTATGCCCGGGTCGGCGAATGGCGCCGCTGCCCACCCTTCACCCCCGCCAATCACCAGCTGACGGCCAACGGCCGCCTGCGCCGCGACACCCTCCACGACAGCTATCGCGACTGGCTCCTCGCCTCTCGCCAGCCGCGCCCCGATGCCGGCCCGGCCGACACCGTCGTTCCCAGAAGGAGACACGCCATGACCCCCTACCAGCACCTGCAGGACGCCACCCGCGCCGAGCGCGACTGGCTGCTGGCCGCCCCGCTGCTGACCCGCGCCCTGAATGGCGAGGTGAGTGGCGAGGTGAGCCGCGAGGAGTACCTGGCCTTTCTCGGCCAGGCCTACCATCACGTGCGCTTCACGGTGCCGCTGATGATGGCCTGCGGGGCGCGCCTGCCCGAGCGCCTCGGCTGGCTGCGCAGCGCCCTGGTGGAGTACATCGAGGAGGAGCACGGCCACGAGCAGTGGATCCTCGACGACATCCGCGCGGCCGGCGGCGACCCGGAGGCAGCGGCCGCCGCCGCGCCCGCCCCGGCCACGACGCTGATGGTGTCCCACGTGCGCGATGTCATCGATCACGGCAACCCGGTGGGCTTCTTCGGCATGGTGCAGGTGCTCGAGGGCACCAGCACGGCGATCGCCACCCGGGCCGCCGAAGGGCTCCAGGCGAGCCTCAGCCTGCCGGACGACGCGGTACGCTACCTGACCTCCCACGGCAGCCTGGACATCGGCCACCTGGCCTTCTTCGAGGGCCTGGTGAACCGGCTCGACGACGAGGATCTGGCGGCGGTGATCGACACCGCCAAGATGGTCTATCGGCTCTATGGCGCCATGTTCCGCGGCGTCACCGCCCGCTGCGCCGGCGACGACGCGACCCGGGAGCTGGCCGATGCCCTGGTCTAGAAAGCCCTGGTCTAGTCGCCTGTCGGGCGGCGGCGCCCTGCCCGAGGGCGGCTGGGCCGCCCAGTCGGTGCTGATCACCGGGGCCAGCGGCGGGATCGGCCAGGCACTGGTCGATGAGCTGGCGGGCGCCGGGGCGCGACTGCTGATCACCGGTCGCCGCCGGGAGGCCCTCGACGCCCTGGCGGCGCGCCACCCGGGCCGGGTGACGCCCCTGGCCGCGGACCTGACCCGCGCCGAGGAGCGCCGGCGACTGGTCGAGCAGGCCTCTGAGGCGGGCTGCACCATGCTGATCAACGCCGCCGGGGTAAACCGGGTGGGGCTGTTCGAATCCTCGAGCGACGACGAGATCGAGGCCCTGATCACCCTCAACCTCACCAGCACCCTGCAGCTGACCCGCGCGCTGCTGCCGCGGCTGCTCGCCGCGGACCACGGCTGGGTGGTCAACCTGGGCTCGACCTTCGGCACCATCGGCTATCCCGGCCAGGCCGGCTACTGCGCCACCAAGTTCGCCCTGCGCGGCTTCACCCAGGCCCTGCGCCGGGAGCTGGCCGACACCCGGGTCCACGTGCTGCACGTGGCGCCCCGGGCCACCCGCACCGGCATGAACGCCCCCGAGATCGAGGCGATGAACCAGGCGCTGGGCAACGCCATGGACTCCCCCCAACGGGTCGCCGGCCTGGTCCGTCGCGCCATCGAAGCGGGGCGCGAGGAGACCCAGCTGGGCGGTCCCGAGCGCCTCTTTGCCCGGCTCAACGCGATGCTGCCGGGCGTGGTCGACCGGGCCCTGCGCCGCCAGCTGCCCACCATTCGCCGCTTCATCGCCAGGCCCAGAGGAGACACGCCATGATGCCCCGAGTGACGCCCGCCCTGCGGGCCACCCTGCTGGTCCTGCTCGTCGGTCTGCCGACGGCACCCCTGCTGGCCGCGACGCCCACCTCCGCTGACGAGAGCGTGGCCGAGGGGATCGAGCACCTGCAGCAGCGCTGGGCCGAGATTCACTACACGCTGCCCAAGGACGCGCAGGCGACGGCTCTCGAGGCCCTGGCCGCCGAGGCGGACCGGCGGGTGGCCGCCCACCCCCAGGCCGCCGGGCTGCAGATCTGGGCCGGCATCGTGCGCTCGACCCAGGCCGGCGCCAGCGGCGGCCTCGGCGCGCTGTCGCTGGTGAAGGACGCCAGGCGCGACCTGGAGCATGCCCTGGCGCTCGACCCGCTGGCGCTGGACGGCTCGGCCTATACCAGCCTCGGCGCCCTCTACTACCAGGTGCCGGGCTGGCCGCTCGCCTTCGGCGACGACGACAAGGCCGAGCGCTACCTGAAGCGGGCCCTGGCCATCGATCCCGACGGGCTCGACAGCCTCTACTTCTGGGGCGACTATCTGCATGAGCAGGGACGCGACGACGAGGCCCGCCGGGCGCTGAAGAAGGCCCTCGAGGCCCCGCCGCGACCGGGACGCGAGCGAGCCGATACCGGCCGCCGCGAGGAAATCCGCACCCTGCTGCAAACGCTTGGAACATGATCATCGCAAGGACAGGACATGCGCATACTGCTGGTGGAGGACGACCCCAGCCTGGCCGCGGGCATTCGCCTGGCGCTCAAGCCCGAACACTACGCCGTGGACCTGCTGGCCGATGGCCGGCAGGCGCTGGCGGCGCTGAAGGGCGACGAGCCCTTCGATGCGGTGATCCTCGACCTGGGCCTGCCCGGGCTCGACGGCATGCAGGTGCTCGAGGCGGTGCGCCGGCGCGGCAACCGCGTGCCGGTGCTGGTACTGACCGCCCGGGACGGCATCGATGATCGCATCGCCGGCCTGGATGCCGGCGCCGACGACTACCTGATCAAGCCCTTCCAGGTCGACGAGCTCAAAGCGCGCCTGAGGGCCCTGCTGCGCCGCAGCCAGGGGCAGGCCAGCAGCGTGCTCGAGGCACGCGGCATCCGCCTCGACCCCGCCACCCACAGCGTCAGCTGCCGGGAGACGCCCGTGCCGCTGTCGCGGCGCGAGTTCGCCCTGCTGCAGGAGTTCCTCAGCCATCCGGGCCGGGTCTTCACCCGCGACACCCTGACTCGCCTGGTCTACGGCTGGGACGAGGAGGTGGAAAGCAACGCCATCGAGGTGCACGTGCACCATCTGCGCCGCAAGCTCTTCCCCGAGCTGATCCGCACCGTGCGCGGCATCGGTTACGTGATGGACAAGTCCCCCTCATGACCTCGATTCGCCGCCGCACCCTGGGCGTGGTGCTGCTGGTGTTCGGCCTGAGCATGTTGGTGATCGGGCTGACCAGCTACCACGATGCCGCCCACGAGGTGGAGGAGCTCTTCGATGCCAGGCTCGCCCAGAACGCCAGGCTGCTGGAGGGACTGGTGGGTGCACCGCTCCCCGAGGATCAGCGCCGTGAGCTGCTGGCCAGCATCGGCACGGCGCTGCAGCGCGGCGACGATACCCAGGGCCCGGTGGTGCGCCACCCCTACGAGAGCAAGCTGATCTTCCAGGCGTGGGGTGGCGAGACCCTGCTGCTGCGCTCCGCCGAGGCCCCCGAGGCCCCGCTCACGACGCTGCGCAACGGCTTCGGCAGCGCTCGCCTCGATGACTACGAGTGGCGGGTCTTCGCCCTGGAGGGCCCGGACAGCCCGCGGCGGGTGCTGGTGGCGGAGCGCGAGGACGTGCGCGGCGAGCTGGTCACCGCCATCGCCCTGCGTACCCTGATGCCGGACCTGCTGGGGCTGCCGGTGCTGGGCCTGCTGCTGTGGTGGGCCATCGGCTGGGGCCTGCGGCCGCTGTCGCAGCTGGCCGAGCAGATCCGCAGCCGCGACCCCCAGAACCTGCAGCCGCTGATCATGCACCGGCTGCCCCGTGAACTGGAGACCATCGCCGGCGCCCTCAACCGGCTGCTCGAGCGGATCCGCACCCTGCGCGCCCGGGAGCAGCGCTTCATCGCCGATGCCGCCCATGAGCTGCGCACGCCGCTGGCCGTGCTCGACCTGCACGCCCAGAACGCCCTGGCCGCCGACGACCCCGAGGATCGTCGCGAGGCGCTCGACAAGCTGCGCGGCGGCGTGGCCCGCGCCACGCGGATGGTCTCGCAGCTGCTCACCCTGGCGAGGCTCGAGCCCGAGCAGGAGGGCGATGGCCTCGGTCGCGAGATCGCGCTGCTGCCCGAGGTGCGCGAGGCGCTGGCCAAGCTGATGCCGCTCGCCGTGGAGGGTCGCCAGGAGCTGCAGCTGGAGGCCGATGAGACGGCGGACTGGCGGCTCGAGGTGGAGCCCGGCGCCATCGATACGCTGCTGCAGAACCTGGTCGGCAACGCCCTGCAGCACTCGCCGACGGGCGCCCTGATCCGCATCGTGCTCACCGCCGAGCATGACGCCGTGACGATCAGCGTGGAGGATCAGGGACCGGGCATCCCGGCAAACGACCGCCATCAGGTGCTGGAACGCTTCCACCGCGGCGGCCCGGGCGCCGGGGCCGGCCTGGGGCTCTCCATCGTCGACCGCCTGCTGCAGCGCCACCACGGCCGGCTGCGGCTCGGCGACGCCCCGGGCGGCGGCCTGAGCGTCACGGTCTCGCTGCCGAGGAGGCAAGGCGGGACGTGACGCCGCCGCCCGGGGTCGCTAGCCCACGACAACGGTCAATCGAGGTGCCGCTGGCCGGGGCCTCAGGTCTTTTCGGACGCGCCCCCGGCCAGGTCGGGACGCGTCTCATACGCCACGTCATGATCGCTCAGGTAGTCGCGGATCAACTGCCTCACCACCTGGGAAGGCGTCAGGTCCTGGGCCGCACACAGCTGCTCGAAGGCGCGCTTCTTGTGCGGGTCGATCAGCAGGGTCAGGCGTGCCGTCTTCTTTTCCATGACAATTCTCCGAAGCATTACCATCAAATGTTAATGCTCGCCGCCTTCCTGAGCAACGGCGGTGGCGACTTTGTCGCCAATGCTAATGACATGTTAATGTCGTTAACATGTTTAATCGGCTCGACCTTCAGGGAGGATCCTCAGCATGGCACGCCACCGACCGTCCCTTCCCGGCATCGCTACCGGCCTGCGCGCAGCCTGGCGAGACGGCTACGGCCTGGACGACCTGCGCCGCGACATCCTGGCCGGACTGACCGTCGGCACCGTGGCCGTGCCGCTCTCCATGGCACTCGCGATCGCTACCGGCGTTCCTCCCCAGCACGGGCTCTACACCGCGATCGTCGCCGGCGTGCTCATCGCGCTGACCGGCGGCTCACGCTTCAATGTCTCGGGCCCAACGGCGGCCTTCGTGGTCATCCTCTTCCCCATCGTCCAGCAGTACGGACTGGGCGGCCTGCTGATCGCCTCGATGATGGCCGGCATGATCCTGGTCGTCCTCGGCATCACCGGCATGGGCCGCCTGATCCAGTACGTGCCCTATCCGGTGGTACTCGGCTTCACGGCGGGGATCGCGGTGGTGATCGCGGTGCTTCAGCTGCCCGATTTCCTGGGCCTTGAGGTCGGCCAGTTGGGCGAGCATTTCATCGACAACCTCGGGCGGATCGCGATCTCGTTGCCGACCGTGGAGCCTATCGAGCTGGGGGTCGGCCTCTTCGCCCTGGGGGTCATGCTGCTCTGGCCGCGCCTGGGGCTGCCGCTGCCCGCGCCGCTGGTGGGCCTGGTCGCCGGTGCCCTGGCCGCCTTCGCCATCAACCACTGGCTGGCCGGGTCAGGCGCGGAGGTGGAAACCATCGCCTCACGCTTCACCTGGGAGGCCCAGGGCGTGACGGGCAACGGCATTCCTCCCATCGCACCGAGCTTCATCGCTCCCTGGCAGCTGCCCGGTGCGGATGGCGAGCCGCTGGTGGTGGATTTCGCGCTGATTCGCGCCCTGCTGGGCCCCGCCTTCGCCATCGCCCTGCTGGGGGCGATCGAGTCGCTGCTGTGCGCGGTGGTCTCGGACGGCCTGACCCGGACCCGGCACGACCCCAACGCCGAGCTGATCGGCCAGGGGCTCGGCAACATCGTCGCGCCGCTGTTCGGCGGCATCACCGCCACGGCCGCCATCGCCCGCACCGCCACCAGCATCAGAAGCGGCGCCCGCTCGCCGATCGCGGCGGTGGTCCACGCGCTGGCGGTGCTGCTGGCGGTAGTAGCCCTGGCGGACCTGCTGGGACGGGTGCCGATGGCCGCCCTGGCGGCGCTGCTGTTCATCGTCGCCTGGAACATGAGCGAGGCCCGACACGTTCTGCACACCCTGCGCTCGGCCCCGCCGGGAGACGTGGCCATTCTCGTGACCTGCTTCACCCTGACCGTGCTCTTCGACATGGTGCTGGCGGTGGCCGTGGGCATGGGACTCGCCGCCGCGCTGTTCATTCGGCGCATGTCGCTGCTGACCGAGACCCAGCGCGTCGACGGTGAGCCCCATGCCAGCATCGGCGTACTACCCGACGAGATCGCCCTCTACGACATCAACGGCCCGCTGTTCTTCGGCGCCGCCGAGAAGGCGCTTACCTCGCTGCATCGGGTGGACCCGAAGGTGCGGGTGGTCATCCTCGACATGCACGACGTGCCGAGCATGGATGGCACCGCCATCGTCGCGCTCCAGGCGCTGATCGACACGATGCACCGTGAGGGGGTCGCCCTGGTGCTGGTCGGCCTGCCGACACGGATCCTCGTCAAGCTGCGCCGTGCGGGCATCCGCCGGACGGCCGGGCGACTGACCTGGTGCAGGGAGCTGCAGCACGCCCGAAGATTGGCCCAGCGCTGGCTCGACCGAGCCGCCTGATGCGCGAACGCCCCTGTCACGCCGACGCCCCTGTCACGCAATGGTCATCTCTCCTTAAGCGGTCGTTAAGACGCCCCCCGTAGCGTCAGGGGGGCTGGGGCCGATGTTCGGCCCGGCCACCCCCAGGAGACACGACCATGCAAACGATCACCCAGAATGCCATCCCGGTGAGCCCGCGACAGGCCGGCGGACTGGTCGTCGCGGGCCTGCTGCTGCTCGCCATCGGCGCGCTGCTGGTCGGCTGGCAGCCGGTAGCGGTGCCCCTCGAAGTGGTCGTCCTCGGGGCGTCGGGCCTGGTGCTGATGACGCCGGGCATGAGCCGGCAGAATGAGGTCATGGAGGCCCTCTACAGCCTGACCCTGGCCAGCCTGATCACCCTGGCCGGCATTCAGCTGCTGGCCTGATGCGCGGCCTTTACAGCCGCGCGGACGACAAGGATAGTGGGGCCTGACGACGGGGGCGCCGCGGCGAGCAGGCCGCGGCTGAGATGCACCCTTGGAACCTGACCCGGACAATGCCGGCGGAGGGAGTCGTGCAGCGCCGGCCTCCCGTCGACCTGCACCTCCCTCGCCGGGGAGGCCCCATGCACCACATCGATCCCGCCACGCACCTGGCCCGGGTGCGCGAGACCCGCCCGCTGATCCACAACATCACCAACCATGTCGCCATGAACAGCATGGCCAACGTGCTGCTGGCGATCGGCGCCTCGCCGGCCATGGTCCACGCTCGCGAGGAGGCCGCCGAGTTCACCGCCCTGGCCGGCGCCCTGACGATCAACATCGGCACCCTCTCGCCCCACTGGGTCGAGGCCATGGAGGCCGCCGCGCTGGCGGCCGGGGAGACGGGGCGCCCCTGGGTGCTGGACCCGGTGGCGGTGGGCGCCACGCGCTACCGCCGCGAGACCGGCGCGCGGCTGCTGGCGCTCTCGCCGGATGTGATCCGCGGCAACGCCTCGGAGATCATCGCCCTGGCGGGCGGGGCCGGCGGCGGCCACGGCGTGGACAGCACCGACCCCGCCGAGGCGGCCCTCGAGGCCGCCCGCCGCCTGGCCGAGCGCACCGGCGGTGTGGTGGCCGTGACCGGAGAGGTGGACCTGGTCACCGACGGCCGGCGCCTCGCCCATGTTGCCGGCGGGCACCCGCTGATGCCCAGGGTCACCACCCTGGGCTGCGCGCTGACCGGCGTGGTGGCGGCCTTCGTGGCCGGCGCCGATGATCACTTCGAGGCGACGGTGGCGGCGCTGATCGGCTACGCCGTGGCCGGCGAGCTCGCCGGCGAGGTGGCACGCGGCCCCGGCAGCTTCGCGGTGGCCTTCCTCGACGCCCTCTATCACCTGGACAACGAGGCCCTCGCCGAGCGGGCCCGACTGGAGGTTGCCGATGCATCCTGATCTCTCGCTCTATCTCGTCACCGACGGCGGACTCTGCGCCGACCATGGCCTGGAGGAGACCGTGGTCGCCGCGGTCCGCGGCGGGGTGACCCTGGTGCAGCTGCGTGACAAGCACGCCAGTGACGCCGAGATGATCGACCAGGCCCGCCGCCTCAAGGCGGCGCTCGAGGGCACCGGCGTGGCGCTGATCATCAACGACCGGCTGGAGGTGGCGCTCGCCTCGGGCGCCGACGGGCTGCACATCGGCCAGGACGACGGCGACGTGGCCCGGGCCCGCGCGGCGCTTGGCCCCCAGGCGATCCTCGGGCTCTCGGTGCAGACCCACGAGCAGCTCGCCCGCCTCGACACGAGCGCCCTGGACTATCTTGGGCTGGGCCCGGTGTTCGCCACCCCCAGCAAGCACGATCACGCCGAGCCGCTGGGCTTCGACGGCCTGGCCGCCCTGGTGGCGGCGAGCCCGCTGCCGAACGTGGCCATCGGCGGGCTCAAGGTCGAGCATGCCGAGGCGGTGCGCCAGGCGGGCGCCGGTGGCCTGGCGGTGATCTCCGCCATCTGCGGCACCCCGGACCCCGAGGCCGCCGCCCGCGCCTTCCCGCGGCGCTGAGCGCTCTACAGGTGCCCCACTGGTGCCACACGCAACAGCGCCCCCGGCCCGGATGGGCCAGGGGCGCTGGATCGAGGGCGCCGGATAGATAGCGCCTCGCCGACGCCGGGCGGCGTCGGCGAGGCCGATCAGCGCGAAGGCGCCTGCTCGGGAGGCCGCCGGTCGCCGTGCACCATGCCCGCGATGAGGTTGTCGCGTCGCTTGCGACTCTCCCAGAGCGCGCCGAGCACGTGCAGAGGCACCAGCACGAGGATCGCATTGCTCATCAGCTCATGGACCTCCTCGACCCACTCCACCCCCCAGAAGCGCCGAGTCTCCTCCATCATATAGCCGGTCGCGCCCAGCCCCAGCAGCAGGGCCAGCAGCGTCAGCATCATCACCGCCCCCAGCGGGGTATGGGTGATGCCGGGATTCGACCGGACCGCGCCGGTGCCGCCACCGGGCGCGGTACGCAGCGACGCGCGAAGGCGCTCGGGGGTCGGGGGTCGGCCAGAAGCTCGTCCAGCGGGCCGACCAGGGGCCGACGAAGCCCCACAGGATCCTCACGCCGATCAGCGCCACCACGCCGTAGCCGATCCACTGATGCCAGCGCTCACCCTCCTCGGTGAGGAAGTAGTTGGCCAGGAAACCCGCCACCAGCGACCAGTGCACGAGGCGCACCAGCGGATCCCAGACGCGAACCCGCCGGCTGCTCACCTTGCCTCTCATGACGCGGCCTCCTTCAGTCGACCTCCTGCTTGACGATCTCGCCGTCGACCGGATTGAAGTAGATCTCGACGCGCCGCTGCTGGTCGTCCCAGCCGTAGATCTCGTAGCAGCTGCCGTCGGTGGTCTTGAACGTCTTGACCTCGTAGCCCATGTCGGCGATCTGCTGCTGCATGGCCTCCTCGCTCATCCAGTCGCTCTGCGGGGCTTCGGTGCAGGTCGGCCCGGCCAGCGCCGCAAGGCTTGCGGTCATCAGGCCGGTGGCGAGAATGCCGGTGATCAGGGTGCGCTTCATGACTGAATCTCCAGAGAGTCGGTGTCGAAGGGCCACCCAGGCGGTGGCCATAGCCATCCCCCGGCCGCCGCCGGCAAGGGGACAGACTCATCATCGAGCATCGAACTTACGAGAGACTTAAAAAGCGAGAAACACAACGCACGGGAGCGTGGAGCAAGGCGATCGAGCCGCGAAGCCTCAGGCGGTGGGCCGGCGCTTCAGGGTGGTGCGCCGCTCGTGGTAGGCGATCGCCAGGCCGCTGGCGATGATCAGGGTGCCGCCGACGAAGACCCACAGGTCCGGCACCTCGTCCCAGAACCACCACCCCAGCCCCACGGCCCACAGCAGGGCCGTGTAGTCGAAGGGCGCGACCAGCGCCGCCGGCGCATAGCGAAATGCCAGGGTCAGGCCGGTCATGGCGCCCACCCCGAGCACGCCCGCCACCAGGAAGGCCGGCCAGTGCAGCGGTGCCGGCGTCTGCCACACCCAGGGCAGCGTCGTCGCCGAGACCAGAAGCGGCACCAGGGTGGTGTAGAAGACCATCGCCCAGAGGTGCTCGCGGTCGCCGTAGCGCCGCGCGGTGAGCATGGTCAGGGCATAGAACACCGCCGCGCCGACCACCACCAGGGCGCCGGGCTGAAAGCTCGCGCCTCCCGGGCGGATCACCACCAGCACGCCGAGAAAGCCCAGCAGCGTAGCGGCCAGCGTCGGCCCGTCGACCCGCTCGCCGAGCAGCGGCACCGACAGGACGGTCACGAAGAGCGGCGCGGCGAAGGCAATGGCCGTGGTCTCGGCCAGCGGCAGCAGGGTCAGGCCCCACATGAAGCAGATCATGGTGCCGCTGAAGATCAGGCCGCGCAGCAGGTGCACCCCGGGGCGGCGGGTCGACAGGGTGTGCAGGCCGCCGTTGAAGCGCGCGATCAGGGCGATCAGCGGCAGCGACACCAGGGTGCGAAAGAAGATGATCTGCAGCGGGGAGTGCACCTCGCCCAGCCACTTGGTGATGGCGTCGCCCAGTGCCAGGCAGAACACGCCCAGGCACATGCAGCCGATTCCCTTGAAGGTCGATGACGTGTAGATCGACGACATGCCGACGGCCCTCCCTGGCGGCGACGAAAACGATCACCCCGCCGGCCTGGGAGGCCGGCGGGGTGTCAGATGGGTCAGGCTAGTCGGTGGCGCGAGCCGGGGCAAGGCCTCAGAGGCTGGCCTGGACCACCATGCACTCCATGCCCTGAGCCACCAGACGACGGCAGGCGGTATGCGCCTGTCCCTCGTTCATGTCGACCAGCCGGGCGCGGTAGACGCCGGCGGGCTCGGCGCTGCCTACGGCGACTCGGGCGTTGGCGAGCTCGCTGGCCAGGCGATCGGCGGCTCGGGCGGCCAGGCTGCGGGCGTGGCCGGCATCGCTGAAGGCGCCGACCTGCACGCCCCAGCGACCCTGGGCCAAGGAACGCGGCGGGGCAGTGCGATCGACGATCAGCTCGCGAATGGGATCCTCGGCCGATCCCTGCGCCGGGGCCACCGCCTCGGCCGAGGCGGATCGTTCTATCCGAGTGATCCGCGGCGCGGCGGAGATCGGCGCCGTGACGGGGGCGGCGACCTCGGCGCGCGACGCCGGCGCGTTGAGGCTCGCCAGGCGCATCTCGCGGCCGATCGGCTGCCCCGGTGCCTGGGGCTCGCCGGGCATGAGGCGACCGCCGGTGATGTCCGCGCTGGCCAGCCAGCCGCGGCCATCGGCCAGCGAGGCGCGCATGAAGCCGCGATCCAGCAGGTCGGCAGTATGCGCATCCCGCGAGGCGGCGCTGAAGCCGCCCATCACCACGGTCAGCAGGCGGCGGTCGCCGCGCACCGCCGAGGTGGCGACGTTGAAGCCGGAGGCACGGATGAAGCCGGTCTTGAGGCCGTCGGCGCCGGGGTAGCTCTTCAACAGGCGGTTATGGCCGGTGATGGTCTTGCCCTGCCAGGTGAAGCGCATCCGCGAGAAGCGCGGATAGTACTGGGGGAAATCACGCATCAGGTGGCGCGAGAGCACCACCATGTCGCGTGCGGTGGTGACCTGGCCGGCATCGGGCAGGCCGTTGGGATTGCGGAAGACGGTGTCCTGCATGCCGAGCTCACGGGCCTTGTCGGTCATCATCTGCGCGAAACGCGAATCGCTGCCGCCCAGCGCCTCGGCCACCACCACGGCCACGTCGTTGGCCGACTTGATCACCAGCGCATCGATGGCCTTGTCCACCGGGATGGTGGAGCCGGCCTTCACGTAGAGCTTGGAGGCCGGCTTGGAGGCCGCATAGGCGGAGACGGGCAGCGGCTGGCTCAGGCTCAGGCTGCCATCCTCGAGGGCCTCGAACGTCAGATAGAGCGTCATCATCTTGGTCAGCGAGGCGGGATAGCGGAGCCGATCGGCGTTCTCCGCGTAGAGGATCTCCTGGCTGTCGGCATCGATGACGATACCCGCATAGCGGGGGTTGCCGGCCTGGGCAAGGCCAGCGTTCAGCAACAGGAAGGCCAGCAGCAGGCAGGCCAGCAGCGTGAAGACGACCCCTCTACGGCGCCGGATAGTTGTTGTGGTAGGCACCATGATGCGTTCCCTCGAGAGTTTTCCCAGTAGCGTTCTCACATTATGGCTAGCCGTTACGCCCTGTACAGGGCGGAGATCAGACTTTCCGACGATTTTTCCTCCTGCGCGTCACGACGGAAGAATGCCTGACGCCAGCACCGCGTCCTTGATTGACGCTGACTATCTAAATCATGCGCTGAATAAACTTACTCCATGGTGACGCACTGCCTAGGATGGGGAGCATCCTCCCCCCCACCTGGAGTCATCGCCATGAAGAAGACCGCCACCTTCGCCGTCGTGCACTTCTGTGTGGCGTTCAGCGTGACCTACCTGATCACCGGCAGCTGGGTGCTCGGCGGCGTGATCGCCCTACTGGAGCCCGCGGTCAACACCGTGGCCTACTTCTTCCACGAGAAGGCCTGGGAGGCCGTGCAGCGCCGTCGGGCCCGCCTCACCGCCTGATCCCGTCACGCCCCGACCAGTCGCTCGCTCCCCATCCAGGCCAGGCGCAGGGCGAGCAGCGTCAGCGCCCACCGGAACAGGACATCGAAGCGCCGCTCGGAGAGGCGATGCAGCAGGCGTAGACCCAGCCAGGTGCCGAGGAAACCCGCCGCCACCATCGAAAGCATCAGCGCCAGCCACTCGTGGAAGACGAAACCCGCCATGCCGAACACGAAGGCCTTGGTCAGATGCTGAGCCAGCATGCAGGCGGAGAAGGTCGCCACCTTGGCCAGCCGCCCCGACTGGCGCTGCTTGATGAAGGCCGCGACCACGGGGCCGCTGGCGCCGACCAGGCTGGAGAGCAGGGTCGTCACCGCGCCGACGACCAGGGTGCCGACGCGACCCAGGGCGCGCCCCGGCAGTCCCGGCCCCCACAGGGTGAAGAGCACGAAGGCGGCGATGCACAGCTCCAGCACCCCCGCCGGCAGCCGGATCAGCAGCCAGGCGGCCGCCAGGGCACCGAGCGCGACGCCGGGCAGGAAGGCCAGCAGGGTGGCGCGATCGATATGGCGCCAGGTCATCAAAGTGCGGCCGACGTTGGAACCCAGCTGAACCATGCCGTGCACCGGAATCAGCGCCGCCGCGGGCATCACCTGGGCCAGCGCCATGATCATCAGCACCCCGCCCCCGGCGCCCACTGCCGCGGTGAAAGCCGACGTCAGCATCGAGAGCAGGATCAGCAGCAGGTTGAGGGAAGCAGCGAGCGGCGAGAGGCCGTCGAGCAGCACCATGGGATCCCCTTAGCGTGATAGGGGCCCACTATAGCGAAGCTCACCCGCCTTCGCCGCCGGTGCGAAAGCCCTCTGCTGGCGTCTAGCGATGCCAATCGCCCTGCCAGCAGGGCTTGTATGTTCGAAGTAAGCGGAGATGAGCAATATTGAGAAGGCTTGCCGGGGTGGAGGCACGAGCACAGCATCTGGCCCCTCGGGGTACAGACAGTGGGAGACATGGCCCCACCCCACCCATTCAGCGCCGATAAGGAATCCATCGGCTGAGCGCCTCTCAGACCGACGATCTTGACAAGCCAGCGCCTGGGTGCACCCCGGCAAGCCTTCTCAACCTAGCGCGGAGGCCAGGGCATGACAATCCAGACCCTCATCGGTATCGACGTCGTCAAGGACGAACTCGTGGTCTATCGCCAGGACCTCGAGAACCAGGAAACCCTCGAAAATCGCCAGCCTATCCTCAAGCAATGGGTGCGTGGCCTACCCGCTCATTGTGCGATCGCCGTCGAAGCGACCGGGACCTATCACGTCGCGCTGATCGAACTGGCGTACCAAAGCGGCCACGAGATCTTCGTGATCGATGGCTACCAGCTCAACCATTACCGGCAAGGCATCGGCGGTCGTGCGAAGACCGACAGCAGTGATGCCCGATTGCTGGCACGCTACCTCAGCCGGGAGCGCGAACTGCTGCGGGCCTGGACGCCGCCGCCGGCCGCGTACCGGTCACTGCAGATGCTGCTGAGGCGCCGCGCCACGCTGGTCCAGGCCCGGGTAGCGATTCAGCAGAGCTGCACCGAACTGCCGTGGCTGGCGTCCCACCTCAAGCGTCTGATCGCTCAGCTGACGAGGATCGATCAGGTGATCCAGGCGCGCCTCCGGGCTATCGTCCGAGAGGCGGGGCTTCGCCATCAGGTGGCTCGCTGCCAGGCCATGGAAGGGGTGGGAGAGCTGACCGCTACCGCCTTGGTGATGGCCTTCCTCCGGGGAGACTTTCGGCACAGCGACGCCTTCGTGGCCTTCCTGGGACTGGATGTACGGGTACGCGATTCCGGCAAACAGCGAGGGCGGCGCAAGCTGACCAAGAAAGGCGATCCGGAGGTCCGGCGGCTACTGCACAACGCCGCCATGGCAGCCAGCCGCCAGCCGACGTGGAAAGACACATATCAGCGATACCGGGCCCGAGGACTCAAGACCACCCAGGCCCTGGTGATCCTGGCCAGGAAGCTGGCTCGCACTGCGTTTTCGTTGATGAAACACCAGACGGAATATCGCCCTCCAAGCCTCGTGAACGCTTGAAGGGCAACATAGAATCTCCCACGACACCAGGTTCAGGTCTCGGTCGTCATCGGCAGCCGGGCGATCAGCTCGCCCACCTGCGCGGTGACCGCGGCGATGGCCGCCTCGTCGTAGAGCGCTCCCTTGCGCTTCTTCAGGCCCTGCTCATAGAGCCGCACGTGCTCGGTGGGCGCCACGTCGGCGTTGGCCAGGCAGTGCTGGACGCAGTGCATCTGGCAGCCGTCGATGGCCACGATGGGTCGGCCCGAGCGGGCGGTGCGCACCAGGCCCGGTACGCCGCCGCCGACGCCGGCGATGCAGGACATCTCGGCCTCGCGCTCATGATCCAGGCGCAGGGCGACCTCGTTGGCGAGCTGAGCCACGTCGGAGCAGCCCGAGCAGGCGTAGACCAGGGCGCGGGGCTTGTTGGCGGTTCGGGACATGCAGCCTCCCTAGATGTCGGGGTAAGGGTCAGTCGTCGTCCAGCATGAAGTCGCGCAGCGCGTGCTCGTCGAGCACGACCAGGCGCTGGCGATCGATGGTGATCACGCCCTCCTCGCGCAGCCTGGCCAGCAGGCGCGAGAGGGTCTCCGGGGTCATCGCGAGCTGCGCGGCCAGCCAGCGCTTGGGGATGGTCAGGCGCACCACCTGCTGTCCCCTGGGATGCCCGACGGGCAGCTGACGGAGGATATAGCTGACCAGCCGCGACATGGCGTCGGCCTGGGTGAGCAAGGCCATGTCCTCGAGACGATCGGTGAGCTCCAGGGCCAGTCGACTCATGAACTCCGCCCGGCACTCGGGATGGCGATCCAGGATCTCGCGGCAGCGCGCGGCGGGGATCGACAGCACCTGGGTACGCCGCAACGCCTCGGCGCAGTAGAGGTAGATCCCCGGCCCCGAGACCATGCTCAGCTCGCCCAGAGTGCCGCCGCGCTCGACGCAGCGGATGGTTGCCAGCCGGCCATCGCGGGCGCTGCGCACCAGTCGCACCAGCCCATTGATCACGATGTAGACGCGCCTGGCCGGGGCGTCCTGGCGAAACAGCCACTCGCGGCTCCCCAGGGTGCGTACCCCGGTATCCTTGAGCAGCGCCTCGAGGGCCTCGTCATCGAGGCCGCCGAGCCACGGCACGCCGCGCACCAGCTCGCGGAGATGGCGCGGCCTCAGCAGCAGGTCAGTCGAGGAACTGGGCTCCGGGACAGTATCCATAAACATGGCCCTCCTCCACGGGAGTATCGGCATCGATGATCAGGTAGCCGTGGGACTGGCTGGCGGCGCCGAGCATGTGCGACCCCTGGCCGCCGGCCAGCCGCGCCACGGGGGCGCCGGCGCTCCAGTCCAGCACTACGCGCAGCAGCTCACGACGGCCGCGGGGCGCGCGGCGCGTGAAGCCGGCGGCAACCGGGAAGCACTCAAGCGGCGCGGGCGCGCGCCCCTGGCGCCCGTGCACAAAGGGTAGCGCCAGCAGCTGCCAGCCGACCAGCGAGGCCACCGGATTGCCGGGTAGGCCGATCAGCGGCGTACCGGCATCCATAGAGGAGCCGAGCCAGCCCAGCGCCAGGGGCTTGCCGGGCTTCATGGCCACGCCGTGGAAGTCGAGCCCGCCGAGCCGCTCCAGCACCGGGCGCACGTGATCCTCCTCGCCCACCGAGACGCCGCCGGTGCAGAGCACCAGGTCGGCGTTGTCGCGGGCCTCGGCGAGCACGGCGGCCAGCGCCTCGGGGGTATCGAGCACCGGGCCCAGGTCGAGCACCTCGCAGCCCTGGTCGGCCAGCAAGGCGCGCAGCATCGGGCCGCTGCTGTCGTAGACGGCGCCCGGGCGCCAGGCCTGACCGGGGGCAATCAGCTCGTCGCCGGTGGTGACCAGCGCCACCCGCAGGCGCCGCTGCACCGTGACGCTGGCGATGCCCTGGCCCGCCAGCAGGGCGATGGCGGCGGCGTTGAGCCGCTTGCCCGCCTCCAGCAGCGTCGCGCCGGCGCGGCTCTCCTCGCCGCGGCGGCGAATGTTGGCGCCCACGGCCAGCTCACCCACAACGTGCACCCGCCCCGCGGCGTCCAGGCTGACCCGCTCCTGGGGTACCACGGCATCGGCCCCCAGCGGCACCGGGGCGCCGGTGAAGATGCGCGCGCAGCCCCCCTCGGGGAGGCGCGTCACGCCGGCGCCGGCCGGGATGCGCAGCCGCACCGGCAGGCCCGAGGGCGAGTCGGCAAGCTCGTCGAGGCGCAGGGCATAACCGTCCATGGCGCTGTTGTCGACGCCGGGCATGTCGAGGGTCGAGCGCGCCGGCTCGGCCAGCACTCGGCCCGCGGCCGCCTCGAGCGCCACTCGCTCGAGGCCGGCGATCGGCCGGGCGGCCTTTATCATCCGCGCCCGGGCATCGAACAGGTCGAGCAGGCCGGGGGTGACGACGTCCGCGCAGCCGCAGTTCATGCCGTCACTCCCGACGCCGCGTCCGCCGAGCCCTGGTCGGATGTCGCCTGGCGGGAGGCGCAGGGCGCGACCTGCGGACGGACCATGGCGACGAAGTTGCAGGGCCGGGTGCGGGCATCCAGCTGCTCGACCAGGATGTCGTCCCAGGCGGTGGCGCAGGCCTTCGGCGAGCCGGGCATGGCGAACACCAGGGTGCGGTCGATCAGCCCGGCCACGGCGCGGGACTGGATGGTGGAGGTACCGATGGTGGCCAACGAACGCTGGCGGAACAGTTCGCCGTAGCCGTCGATGGCCTTGTCGAACAGCGGCGCCAGGGCCTCGGGGGTGGTGTCGCGCGGCGTGAAGCCGGTGCCGCCGTTGACCAGGATGGCCTGGATGTCGTCGCGCACCACCCAGGCCGAGACCACGGCGCGCAGGCGATAGACGTCATCGGGCACGATGTGGCGCTCCACCAGGCGGTGGCCGGCGGCGGTCAGCCGCTCGGCGAGCAGGTCGCCGCTGCCGTCTTCCGCGAGGCCGCGGGTATCGGAGACGGTGAGCACGGCGATGCCCAGGGGCACGAAGGGCGTATTGGCAGAAACATGGGACATGTGGATCCTCCTTGCCATGCATGGTGCGGCGGCGCCGAAACGAGGGGAATGACGCGCATCAAGAAAGCGCGAGATCCCGCCACGCCTCGGCTGACGGGCTCTCGCGCGGCCGGCGTCACTGCATCAGGGCGCTGCCGCCGTCGTCGTCGAGGGAGAGCCCCTCGACGCCGATCTCGGCCTCCAGCGCCAGCAGGTAGTGGCGCAGGGCGCGGCGCGTGGCCTGCTCGCGCAGGCTGTGGCGGACCCGCTCGGCTACCTGCTCGAAGGGCAGCTCGCGACCCTCCTGACGCTCGTCGATGCTGACCAGGTGCCAGCCGTAGCGCGAGGCCAGCGGCCGCTCATGGAGCCCCACGGGCAGGTGCTGCAGCGCCCGGTCGAGCTCGGCGACGGTCTGGCCGGGCGCGAGCCAGCCCAGCTCGCCGCCCGCCTCCTTCGACGGGCAGGCGGAGTGGCGCTGGGCGAGCTCGGTGAAGCGTTCGGGCGTCGCCTCGAGCTCGCGGATCAGCTTCTCGCCCTGGCGATAGCCGGCGTCGCGCGCCGGGGCGTCGTCCGGGGCCGCGGCCAGCAGCACGTGGCGCACCTTGAGGCGCGTCGGCTCGCTGAAGCGCTCGGCGTGGGCAGCGTGGAAGCGCCGGCAGTCGGTCTCGTTGGGCTCGGGCACGTCCAGCTCCTGTTCCAGCAGCGCGGCGATGGCGTCATCGGCCTCATCGATCGCCTCGGAGGCGGCCTCGGCCAGGCCCAGGGCATTCGCCCGCTGGCGCAGCAGCTCGCGCACCACCAGGGCGCGGGCCGCCTGGAGCTGGGCGGTGCCGGCGCTGTCGGCCGGGTGGTACTGCATCTCCTCGGCGATGGCGGCCTCGGCGATGGTGGCCTCGCCGACCCGAATGGGCGGGGGGCTGGCGCCCCCAGGAATCATCTCGATATCGATCTTCTGCATGACTGGATCCTTGGTGCTCTTCTCAACCTGTCGGGTAAGGGGGCTTTCCGGCGGCAGGACTGCGAGGAGGCGCTATAAACCCATCCCTGGGCGCTACCGACGCCATCCCTGGCGTCGGACCTCCTCTTCGCCCTGCCCCCGGCGCCCCTTCCGGGAGTACGGGAAAGCTTTTCGCTCAGCCCCGCTTGCGGACCAGCTGGTAGCGGCGAGTCACGTAGCCGAAGGGCACGCTCCACACATGCACCAGGCGCGAGAACGGGAACAGCAGGATGATGGTCAGGCCAATGAAGACATGGATCTTGTAGATCCAGGAGACCTCGGCCATGTAGTCGGCCGCCCCGCCGCTGAAGAACACGATGGACTGCGCCCAGCCCGCCAGGGTCAGCATCATCGCGCCGTCCAGGTGTCCCAGGGAGAAGAACACGGTGATCACGCCCAGCCCCGCCTGGAGGACGATCAGCGCGAGGATGGCGTTGTCCATCATGCTCGACGAGGCCTTGACCCGCGGGTTGGTCAGGCGACGGTAGAGCAGCATGGCGCCCCCGATCAGGCACAGCACCCCGGCGATGCCGCCGATGATGATCGCCAGCACCTGCTTGGTCCCGGCGCTCAGGAAGGGCGCATAGACCCAGTGCGGCGTCAGCATGCCGAACAGGTGGCCGAAGAAGATCACCAGGATGCCGATATGGAAGAGGTTGCTGGCCAGGCGCATGTTCTTCGACGAGAGCATCTGGCTGGAGCCGGTCTTCCAGGTGTACTGGCCGTGGTCGTAGCGCAGCAGGCTGCCGACCAGGAACACCGTGCCGGCCAGATAGGGGTAGTAGCCATAGATGAGGTGTTGCAGGTATTCGCCAAACATGACGGTTCTCCTTTAGCGAACGGTCGGGCCGCGATCGGCCGGGCCGCTGCCGGGCATGATTTTGACGGGGTCGCTGGGCACGGCCTTCTTGCGCTCGGCGAGTCGGCGACCCTCGGCGGACTGCAGCGCGCAGTCCTCGTCGGAGGCGGCACTGAAGCGCACCGCTTCCTCTTCCCAGACCTCGTCCAGCGCCTCGGGGGTGTCGTCGGGCGCCTCCTCCTTGACGCTGTCGCGGTGGGCAGCGACGTCTTCCTCGGCGCCGATCAGCGCCAGTAGCGCCAGCGGCACCAGGGCATGGTCGGCCTCGCGCTCCTCGAGGCGCGCACTGAGCAACGCCAGAATGTGGCGGATCTCGCCCAGCCAGCGACCGATATCGGCTTCCGGGCGGGTCGAGAGATACTCCAGGAACATCGGCAGGTAGTCGGGCAGCTCACGCGCATCGAGCTCGAAGCCCGCGGCACGGTACTCGGCCATCAGGTCGACCATCGCCTGGCCGCGATCACGGGACTCGCCATGAACGTGCTCGAAGAGCAGCAGCGACGTCGCGCGACCCTTGTCGAACAGCGCCACGTACTCGGACTGCAGCTCCAGCAGGTCGGCCTCCAGCAGGCGCTGACACCAGTCCATCAGGCGAGCGCGCAGCGCCGCCGGAAGCCGGCGCTCGTCGTTGATGATCTCGATCAGCTCCGGCGCAGCGGCCTGGAGTTCCGCGGAGGGATAGTCGAGCAGTCGGGCCAGCACACGCAGACTCAGCATGTCGGGCTCCGCCACGGGGTATTGGATGGCGGCCTCAGCCATGACGCACCTCCTCGGTTTTCTCATCGCTCTGTGCCCGCGGGTCGAAGGTCGACACCGGCTGGACCAGGGTCGCGTTGTTCTTGCGCCCACCGAACAGGCTCTCGCTGCTGTCGCCGTGGCAGCCGTCGCCGAAGGTGAAGCCACAGCCGCCACGCTCCGGGAAGGCCTCGGTGGCCATTTCGCGATGGCTCGTCGGGATCACGAAGCGATCCTCATAGTTGGCGATGGCCAGATACCGGTACATGTCCTCCACCTGGGCCTCGCTGAGGCCCACGCTCTCCAGCACCTCGGTCTCGGCCTTGCCTTCGACATGCTTGCCTCGCATGTAGAGGCGCATGGCCATCAGACGCTTGAGTGCCAGTACCACGGGCTCTTCCTCGCCGGCGGTGAGCATGTTGGCCAGGTACTTGACCGGAATGCGCAGCGACTCGATCTTGGGCATCACGCCGTCGAACTCGACGTTGCCGGCCTCGGCGGCCGACTGGATCGGCGACAGCGGCGGCACGTACCAGACCATCGGCAGGGTGCGATATTCCGGGTGCAGCGGCAGTGCCAGGCCCCAGTCCATGGCCAGCTTGTAGACCGGCGAGGCCTGGGCGGCGGCGATCACGTTGTCGGTGATGCCGTCCGCCTTGGCCTGGGCGATCACCTCGGGGTCGTTGGGATCCAGGAAGATCTCACACTGGCGGTGATAGAGGTCACGCTCGTCCGGGGAGCTCGCCACCTCCTCGATGCGATCGGCGTCGTAGAGCAGCACGCCGAGGTAGCGGATGCGCCCCACGCAGGTCTCGGAGCAGACCGTAGGCTGGCCGGCCTCGATGCGCGGATAGCAGAAGATGCACTTCTCGGACTTACCGGTCTTCCAGTTGTAGTAGATCTTCTTGTAGGGGCAGCCGGAGATGCACATCCGCCAGCCGCGGCACTTGTCCTGATCGATCAGGACGATGCCATCCTCCTCGCGCTTGTAGATCGCGCCACTCGGGCACGACGCCACGCAGGTCGGATTGAGGCAGTGCTCGCACAGCCGCGGCAGGTACATCATGAAGGTGTTCTCGAACTGGCCGTAGATATCGGCCTGGATCTTCTCGAAGTTCGAGTCCTTGCGCCGCTTGGCGAACTCGGTGCCGAGAATCTCCTCCCAGTTCGGGCCCCACTCGATCTTGTTCATGCGCTCACCGGAGATCAGCGAACGCGGCCGCGCCGTGGGCTGATGCTCGCCCTGCTTGGCGGTGTGCAGGTGCTGGTAGTCGAAGGTGAACGGCTCGTAGTAGTCGTCGATCTCCGGCAGATCGGGGTTGGCGAAGATGTTCGCCAGCACTCGCCACTTGCCGCCGATGCGCGGCTCGATCTTGCCATCCTTGCGGCGCAACCAGCCGCCCTTCCACTTCTGCTGGTTCTCCCACTCCTTGGGATAACCGATACCGGGCTTGGTCTCGACGTTGTTGAACCAGGCGTACTCGATGCCTTCACGACTGGTCCAGACGTTCTTGCAGGTCACCGAGCAGGTGTGACAGCCGATGCACTTGTCGAGATTGAGGACCATGCCTACTTGCGAACGAATCTTCATTTGACGGCCTCCTGCACGGTGTCATTGCCTTCGCCATCCAGCCAGTCGATGTTCTTCATCTTGCGAATCAGGACGAACTCGTCGCGGTTGGAGCCGACGGTGCCGTAGTAGTTGAAGCTGTAGGAGAGCTGCGCGTAGCCGCCGATCATGTGAGTCGGCTTGGGGCAGATGCGGGTGACCGAGTTATGGAACCCGCCACGCGTGCCGCTGACCTCGGAGCCGGGGATATTGGTGATTCGCTCCTGGGCGTGATACATCATCACCATGCCGTTCTTGACCCGCTGGCTGACCACGGCACGGGCGGTAATCGCACCATTGGCGTTGTAGAGCTCGATCCAGTCGTTGTCTTCAATGCCGATCGACTGCGCATCGTCTTCCGACAACCAGGCAATCGGGCCGCCGCGTGACAATGTCAGCATCAGCAGGTTTTCACTGTAGGTGGAGTGGATCCCCCACTTCTGGTGCGGCGTGATGAAGTTCAGCGCCTTGGTCTTGTAGCCATTGTCGGCAGGAAGCGTGAAGCCCTGGGCCGCCTTGGTATTGATGGGGGGCCGATAGGCCAGCAGGCTCTCGCCGAAGGCGCGCATCCAGGGGTGATCCTGGTAGAACTGCTGGCGGCCGCTGACGGTGCGCCAGGGGATCATCTCGTGGACGTTGGTATATCCGGCATTGTAGGAGACGTGCTCGTCCTCGAGGCCGGACCAGGTCGGGCTGGAGATGATCTTGCGCGGCTGGGCAACGATGTCGCGGAAACGGATCTTCTCCTCTTCCTTGGGATGCGCCAGGTGGGTGTGATCCCGCCCGGTGATCTTGGAAAGCGCGTCCCAGGCCTTCACCGCGACCTGGCCGTTGGTCTCCGGCGCCAGGGTCAGGATCATCTCGGCGGCGTCGATGGCCGACTCGATCAGCGGGCGGCCCTTGTGCGGCCCGTCCAGCTTGCGGTGATTGAGCTTGCCGAGCAGGTCCACCTCCTTCTCGGTCTTCCAGCTGATGCCCTTGCCGCCGTTGCCGATGCTCTCGAGCAGCGGGCCCACGGAGGTGAAGCGCTCATAGGTCTCGGGGTAGTTGCGCTTGACCTCGATCAGTGCCGGCATGGTCTTGCCCGGGATCGGCTCGCACTCGCCCTTCTTCCAGTCCTTGACCTCGACCTGGGAAAGCTCCGCCGGGGAGTCGTGCTGGTGCGGCAGGGTGACCAGGTCGGTCTCCTCGCCCAGGTGCCCCACGCAGGCCTTCGAGAAGGCCTTGGCAATGCCCTTGTAGATGTCCCAGTCGCTGCGTGACTCCCACGCCGGGTCGGTCGCTGCGGTCAGCGGGTGGATGAAGGGGTGCATGTCGGACGTGTTGAGGTCGTCCTTCTCGTACCAGGTCGCCGTGGGAAACACGATGTCCGAGTAGAGGCAGGTGGTGGACATGCGGAAGTCCAGGGTCACCAGCAGGTCGAGCTTGCCCTCGGGCGCCTCGTCATGCCACTTGACCTCTTCGGGTATGGTGCCGCCTTCCTCACCCAGGTCCTTTCCCTGGATACCGTGGCGGGTGCCGAGCAGGTACTTGAGCATGTACTCGTGGCCCTTGCCGGAGCTGCCCAGCAGGTTGGAGCGCCAGATGAACATGTTGCGCGGGAAGTTCTGGGGATTGTCCGGGTCTTCCGACGCGAAGGAGAGCTCGCCACTCTTGAGCTGCTGGACGGCGTAGTCCTTGGTCGACATCCCGGCTTCCTCGGCCTTCTTCGCCAGTCGCAGCGGGTTGGTGTCGAGCTGCGGCGCGGAGGGCAGCCAGCCCATGCGCTCGGAGCGCACGTTGAAGTCGATCAGGCTACCCGGATAGTCCTCGGCCTTGGCCAGCGGCGAGAGGATCTCCTTGATCTCCAGCTTCTCGTAGCGCCACTGGGAGGAGTGGTTATAGAAGAAGGAGGTGGAGTTCATGTGGCGCGGCGGACGCTGCCAGTCGAGACCGAAGGCCAGCGGGGTCCAGCCGGTCTGCGGGCGCAGCTTCTCCTGACCCACGTAGTGGGCCCAGCCACCACCGCTCTGGCCGATGCAGCCGCACATGACCAACATGTTGATCAGGCCGCGGTAGTTCATGTCCATGTGGTACCAGTGGTTCATGCCGGCACCGACGATGATCATGCTGCGCCCTTGGGTCTTGTCGGCGTTGTCGGCGAACTCACGGGCGATGCGCGCACACTGATCCGCCGGCACACCGGTGATCTTCTCCTGCCAGGCCGGGGTGTAGGGGCGGATCTGGTCGTAGGACGTGGCACCGTCATCTTCGCTATCGCCGCTGAAGCCGCGGTCGATGCCGTAGTTGGCGCACATCAGGTCGAACACGGTGACCGTCAGCATCTCGCTGCCGTCGGCCTTCTTCATTTTCTTGACGGGCAGGTTGTGGAACAGCAGGTCATCCGCCGCCCCCGCGCCTTCGCCTTTCACATGATCGAAGTGCTCGTGCTCGATGCCGCCGAAATAGGGGAAGGCGACCCTGGCCACGCTGTCGTGGTGCTCGGCGAGGCTCAGCAGCGGCTTGATCTCGGTGCCTTCGGCGTCGAGAGGCTCGAGGTTCCACTTGCCGACCTCGTCGCCGGTCTCGCCCCAGCGGAAGCCGATGGAGCCGCGCGGCACCACCAGCTGGTCGCGGGTCTCGTCCCAGGCGACGGTCTTCCACTCCGGGTTGTTCTCCTGACCCAGGCTGGCATCGAAATCGCTGGCACGCAGCTGACGTCCCGGCGCGTAGCTGCCGTCTTCGCGGGGCTCGAGCTCGACCAGGAACGGCATGTCGGAGTAGCGGCGCACGTAGTCGGTGAAGTAGGCGCTGGGCTTGTCGAGGTGGAACTCCTTGAGGATGACGTGGCCCATGGCCATCGCCAGCGCGGCATCGGTGCCCTGCTTGGCGGAGAGCCACTCGTCGGTGAGCTTGGAGACCTCGGCATAGTCCGGGGTAATCGAGATGGTCTTGGTGCCCTTGTAACGCACCTCGGTAAAGAAGTGGGCATCCGGGGTGCGGGTCTGCGGAACGTTGGAGCCCCAGGCGATGATATAGCCGGAGTTGTACCAGTCGGCGGACTCGGGCACGTCGGTCTGCTCGCCCCAGGTCATCGGCGATGCCGGCGGCAGGTCGCAATAGAAGTCGTAGAAGCTCATGCAGACGCCGCCGATCAATGACAGGTAGCGACTACCGGCGGCATAGCTGACCATCGACATGGCGGGAATCGGCGAGAAGCCGATGATGCGGTCGGGGCCGTACTGCTTGGCGGTATAGACGTTGGAAGCAGCGACCAGCTCGTTGAGCTCGTCCCAGTTGCCGCGCACGAAGCCCCCCATGCCGCGGGCACGCTTGTACTGCTTGGCCTTGTCAGGATCCTCGACGATGGAGGCCCAGGCATCGACCGGATCCCCCTTCGCCTCGAGGGCCTCGCGCCACAGCTTGAGCAGCGGTTTCCTGATCAGCGGGTACTTGAGACGGTTGGCGCTGTACATGTACCAGGAGTAGCTGGCACCGCGCGGGCAGCCCCGTGGCTCGTGGTTGGGCAGGTCGGGCCGGGTACGCGGATAGTCGGTCTGCTGGGTCTCCCAGGTGACCAGGCCGTTCTTGACGTAGATCTTCCAGCTGCACGACCCGGTGCAGTTCACCCCGTGGGTGGAGCGCACGACCTTGTCGTGCTGCCAGCGCTGACGGTAGCCGTCCTCCCACTCGCGAGACTCCTGACGGAGTTCGCCATGCTCGTTGGCGAAAGGCTCGCGGGCCTTGCGGAAGAAGTTCAGCCGATCGATGAAGTGACTCATGGTCGCTCTCCAGGCTCCTCGAAAAGATGCGTGACCGCACCGGGTCACCCGTCCTGCACCGCCGCCTTGCATCGCTCGCGGCCAGGGTCGTTGAAGCCGATTCTGGGTGATCGCCACGCCGATTACTGCCCGGTTACCTCCATATACATGGCACCTACCCCCAAGGGGATAGGCGGCGCCGAAGGAGGGGTTAGGCCGGTAGTGTCACTCCGGCCGAGGGCGGTGTCGCGCATGGTCGGCCAGCATCACCAGCATGCAGACGACCAGGGCGGCGTAGAGGAACATGAAGCCGGCGGTGGAGAGCCCCAGCCACTCGCTGCCCAGCACGAAGACCGGCGGCAGCAGGGCGGCGAAGAGCCCGCCCAATGTCAGCGCCAGCCCGCCCACCAGCGCCATGTCACCGGCATGGTCGCGGTGGATCAGGCGCATCAGGCTGCCCTGCCCGACTCCCATGGCCACCCCCATGGGCACCAGCAGGCCGAGAAAGCCCCACAGCGGCGCCGCGTAGTGCCAGCTCAGCGGGCCCTGGGTGCCCTCGATGCGGAGTTCGAAGGGCGGATAGGAGAGCAGGAAGAGGCAGACCAGCACGAAGGCGCAGATCCACCAGCGCAGGCTGCGAAAGTCGCGATGATCGGCCAGCCAGCCGCCGAGCACCTGGCCCGCCCCGACGGCCAGGGTGAAGGGGATCGCGCGCAGCGCAGCGCCCTGCAGCGAAAGCTCGAAGCGCGCCGCCAGGTGGCCGGGCAGCCACAGCGCCAGGGCCAGGAAGGCGCCGAAGAAGAAGGCATAGGGGAGGGCCAGGCGCCACGGCGACCAGTCGGCGAGCCGCCGGGCGAGATGAGCGATGCGCGCCCGCCACGAGGGACGGGGCGGGGGCGCCTCCTCGTCGCCCATGGGGTCGCTCACGGGCGGGAGAGGATCGCGGTCTTCGGCGAAGAGCCACAGCAGCCCGGCGACCAGCAGCACCGGCAGCAGGTAGAGCAGCGGCGCCGTGCGCCAGCCGTAGGCCTGGCTGATCAGCGGCAGCAGCAGGTAGCCGAGCCCCGCCCCGACCATGCCGGCCGCGTAGAGCCCGAGCGCCAGGCCGGCATGCCGGGCCGGCCCCAGCTCCGCCACGTAGACCAGGCCGGCGGCCAGCGAGCCGGCCCCCAGCCCGAGGCCGAGGCCCGCCAGCAGGAACTCCGCATAGTGCTGGGCGTGGCTGATCCACCACAGGAAGGGGCAGATCAGCACCAGGCAGCCGAGCATGACGCGGCGCCCGCCGTGGCGTCGGGCCAGCCTCGCCATCGGCAGGCTCGCCAGGGCGCCGGCAAGCATCGGCGTGGAGAGCAGCACGGCGAAGGCGACCCCGCCCAGGGCCAGGTCGCGGCGCAGCTCCACGCCGAGCACGGCGAACAGCGTCCAGCAGGCGAAGACCAGGGCGAAGGCCAGCGGCGAGAGCGCGACTACTACCAGCGCGCGGTAGCCCGGCGGCGCCTCGACCCCGCCGCGCGGCGAGGCGCGAGTGGCGCGCGAGGATGACGGGGGATCGCAGGACATGGGCCGACGCTCGAGAAGGGTTACCTGAAAGTCTCGGGAGCCGGGGGGAGGACGTCAAAGAGGCAGTCGGGGTACGCCTTTGAGGGAGCGGCGCCTACCTATTAGGGTATAGTGTCATTCGCCCCCTCGTTCGTCCGGCTGGAGACCCCGATGAAGCTGCTGCAGCGCTCCCTGGTGGCCCGCATCAGCGCCTCGCTGCTGGCGATCAGCGCCATGGCGCTGATCAGCATCGTGGTGACCATGATGGTGGCCAACGGCAGCCGCGGCGACGCCGCCGCCATCAACGTGGCCGGCTCGCTGCGCATGAACACCTACCAGATCGTCGCGGCCCTGCAGCGCTACCAAAGCGAGCCTGCGCCGGTGCATCGCGAGCGGGTCCAGGCGCTGAGCGAGCGCTTCCACGAACGGCTGGTCAGCCCCCGGCTGACCGCGGCGCTGCCCGTGGCCGAGGACCATCCCCTGCGCGAGCAGTACCGGCTGCTGCAGACGCGCTGGGAAGAGGCGCTGGCGCCCCAGGTGACACGCGCCATCGCCGGCGGCGGGCTGGAGGTCGAGGCCCTGCGCCAGACCCTCGACGGCCTGGTGGGCGACATCGACCAGATGGTCACCCGTCTCGAGCAGAACAGCGAGGCCAAGATCCGCCTGCTAAGCGCCCTGCAGATCCTCTTCCTGGTGCTGACCGCGGTGGTGGTGGCGATCGCCCTCTACGACATCCGCCACAACCTGGTGGGCCCGCTGCACCAGCTGGTGGTGCTGGCCCGGGAGGCCGGACGCCGCAACTTCAGCCATCGCACCCGGCCCTCGGGCAGCGACGAGCTGGCGCTGCTCGGCAACACCCTGAACACCATGGCCGCGGAGCTCGGCGAAAGCTACGCGGAGCTCGAGGCACGGGTGTCGCGCAAGAAGCAGGAGCTGGCGCGCAGCAACGAGGCCATGCAGATCCTTCACGATGGCAGCCGCGCGCTCTACGGCGGAGGCAACGACCTCTGCGCCAGCGCCGCCCCCATGCTGCGCCGCCTCGAAGACCTGCTCGGCATCGGCCCCATCGGCCTGTCGCTGCACGACCCCTTCGACCAGCGCGAGGTGTCGATACTGGCCACCCACTCGCCTAGCCGGCCGACCTACTGCCGCAACCACGACTGCCACGCCTGCCTGATCGACCCTCAGCCCCTGGAGCTCTCCGAGGACGATGGATCGGAGCGCCTGATGCTGCCGGTAAGCATCGGCGAGACCCTGCTCGGCACCCTGGAGGTCTGGTACCCCTCCGCACAGCCGCTCAGCGCCAGCACCCGCCGGCTGCTCTTCACCCTCTCCGACCAGCTGGCCACGGCGGTCTTCCTGCAGCGGCGCATCGAGGAGGAGCAGCAGGTGACGCTGATGAACGAGCGCACCATCATCGCCCGCGAGCTCCACGACTCCCTGGCCCAGTCGCTCTCCTACCTGAAGATGCAGGTGGCGCGCCTGGAGCGCATGCAGGTCAAGGAGATGCCGCGGGAGACCCAGGCGCCGGTGTTCGACGAGCTGCGCACCGGGCTCGACAGCGCCTATCGCCAGCTGCGCGAGTTGCTCACCACCTTCCGGCTGCGCCTCGACGGTCCGGGGCTCTCGAGCGCCCTGCGCCAGACCACCCTGGAGTTCAGCGAGCGCCTGGGCTTCACGGTGGAACTCTACGTCGACGTGCCGCCGCACTTGCTCAACCCCAACGAGGAGATCCACGTGCTGCAGGTGGTGCGCGAGGCGCTGGCCAACGTGCACAAGCATGCCCGGGCGCACTGGGCGGCGGTCACGGTGCGCTTCGCCGAGGCCCGCCTCGAGGTGATGATCGAGGACGACGGCATCGGCCTCGAGGAGGACGACTCGCCGCCCATGCACTATGGCCTGGTGATCATGCGCGACCGGGCCGATACCCTGGGCGGCGACTTCCGGGTGCGCAACCGCGACGCCGGCGGTACCCTCGTGGCCATCGCCTTCACCCCTCAGACGGCTCGCCTGATCGCCCAGCAGCCCGCCGAGCCGCCCGCCAGCCTTCAACCAGTGAACAGGGACCCTGCCGGATGACCCGAAACGCTCACGACCCCGCCACCCTCCTGATCATCGACGACCACCCGCTGCTGCGCCGCGGGGTGACCCAGCTGCTCGAGCTGGAGGACGACCTGTCGCTCGCCGGCGAGACCGGCGAGCCGGAAGAGGGCGTCCGGCTGGCCGGCGAGCTGGACCCGGACCTGGTGCTGCTGGACCTCAACATGCCGGGGATGGACGGCATCGAGACCCTCAAGCGGCTGCGCCAGGACGGCTTCGCCGGACGCATCGTGATGTTCACCGTCTCCGACCACGAGGAGGACGTGGTCGCCGCCCTGCGCGCCGGCGCCGACGGCTACCTGCTCAAGGACATGGACCCGGACGACATGATCCGCCAGCTGCGCCAGGCGGCACTGGGCCGCATGGTGATCAGCGAGAGCCTCACCGCCCTGCTGGCCGAGGCGCTGCGCAGCCAGCGCAGCCAGCCGGCCACCCCGGATATCCACAGCCTGACCCAGCGCGAGCGGGAGATCCTGCGCGAGCTGGCCGCGGGCCTCTCCAACAAGCTGATCGCCCGCCAGCTGGACATCACCGAGGGCACGGTGAAGGTCCACGTCAAGCACCTGCTCAAGAAGCTCAACCTGCGCTCCCGGGTGGAGGCCGCGGTGTGGGCCGTGCAGGAGGGTGTGGACAAGTAGCCGGGCGGGGCTCTGTGTGGATACCTCCAAAGATTCCCGTCGCCCGCCCCCGGTCCGTCGCCGCCCGAAGGGTGGGCCTAAGCCCCTGATATAGCAGGAAAGCCCCCGCTCACCCCTCTACCCCTCAAGGGGTATCTCGCTGTTTTAGCGGCCTTTTTGGGCCGTTTCGCCGCCTGTCTCCCGGGCGTATCTTGCGTGGCAAAGCCCCTGGCTTGATGCCGGTCAACCGCCATCGCGCGAGGGGTGCCATCGAGAGACCGCGAGGGGGAACCACCATGACCAGAGAGAGTGCCGACTCCACCCGCTGGGAGGACAAGGGACAGCCGCTCCCGCCCAGCGGCCGGCGCAACGCCGACATCGAACACTGGGACGTCGAGAACGAGGAGTTCTGGAGGACGCAGGGCAAGAAGATTGCCAGCCGCAACCTGTGGATCTCCATCCCGAGCCTGCTGATGGGCTTCGCCGTCTGGCTGATGTGGGGCATGATCACCACCCAGATGCGCAACCTCGGCTTCCCGTTCACGGTAGATCAGCTGTTCACCCTGACCGCCATTGCCGGCCTCGCCGGCGCCACCCTGCGCATCCCGGCGTCGTTCATGATCCGCATCGCCGGCGGGCGCAACACCATCTTCCTGACCACCGCCCTGCTGATGATTCCCGCCCTGGGCACCGGCATCGCCTTGATGAACCCGGGCACGCCCTTCTGGGTCTTCCAGGCCCTGGCGCTGCTCTCGGGCATCGGCGGCGGCAACTTCGCCAACTCGATGAGCAACATCTCGAGCTTCTTCCCCAAGAAGCAGCAGGGCTATGCCCTGGGCATGAACGCCGGCCTCGGCAACTTCGGCGTCACCACCATGCAGATCCTGATCCCGCTGGTGATGACCGTCGGCCTCTTCGGCGCGCTGGGCGGCGAGCCGATGGAGCTGCAGAAGGCCAGCGGCACGCTGATCGGCCGCATCGATGCGGGCACCGACACCTGGATCCAGAACGCCGGCTTCATCTGGCTGGTCTTCTTGATCCCGCTGGCCTTCGCCGGCTGGTTCGGCATGAACAATATTCGCGCCATCACGCCCAACCCCGGCTCTCCCGTGCAGGCCTTCGGCAAGATCCTGGGCCTCTACGGCGTGGGCCTGATCACCTCGGTGATCGGCGTGGTCGCCCTGGGCTGGCTGAACATGTGGATCGCCCTGCCGCTGACCATCGCCCTGACCCTGGGCCTGCTGCGTCTCATTCCCGGCGACATCAAGCCGAACATCCAGAAGCAGTTCGCGATCTTCTCCAACAAGCACACCTGGGCGATGACGGTGCTCTACATCGCCACCTTCGGCTCCTTCATCGGCTTCTCCGCCGCCCTGCCGCTCTCCATCAGCGTCATCTTCGGCAACATGATGGAGGTGGCCGCCGACGGCACCATCACCCGCGTGGCCAATCCCGACGCCCCCAGCGCCCTGACCTGGGCCTGGATGGGGCCCTTCGTCGGCGCCCTGATTCGTCCGGTGGGCGGCTGGATCTCCGACAAGGTGGGGGGCGCGATCGTCACCCAGGCCATCTCCGTGGTAATGGTCCTGGCCTCCGCGGCGGTGGGCTACGTGATGATGCTGGCCTACAACGCCACCGACCCCAACCAGTACTTCTGGATGTTCCTTGGACTGTTCATCGTGCTGTTCGCCGCCAGCGGCATCGGCAACGGCTCCACCTTCCGCAGCATCGGCTTCATCTTCGACCTGCAGCAGAAGGGCCCGGTGCTGGGCTGGACCTCCGCCGTGGCCGCCTACGGCGCCTTCATCGCCCCGCGGGTGATGGGCGAGCAGATCAAGGCCGGCACCCCGGAGATGGCGATGTACGGCTTCGCGGTCTTCTACGCCCTCTGCCTGGTCGTCAACTGGTGGTTCTACCTGCGCCCCGGCGCCTACGTTAAGAATCCCTGAGTCGCACAGCAAACAGGTCCCAGGCCATCCCACAGAGACAATGCGAGGGACGCCGAGGCGTCCCGACTAACGGCGACAGCTCTGTACCTCCAAAGAGATAGGCCTGGAATATCAAGGAGTAGCGGGGCGGCAGACTTGATGCACGTCAATATCGTCCGCCCCCTGCCTGCCAGTCTAGAAAGCGACCATTCATGCACGCCGAAGGAGGCACGACATGAAACACCTCGAGGGGGTGACCCGTCCCCAACAGATCCGGGCGCTGTCACTCAGCACCCTGGCGTTCACCACCTGCTTCGCGGTGTGGACGATCTTTTCCATCATCGGCATCAAGATCAAGCAGGACCTCGGCCTCAACGAGACCCAGTTCGGCATCCTGGTGGCCACCCCGATCCTGACCGGCTCGATCAGCCGCATCTTCCTCGGCATCTGGACCGAGCAGTTCGGCGGCCGGCGCGTCTTCAGCCTGCTGATGCTGGTCACCGCGGCCTGCGTCTTCCTGCTCTCCTATGTCGAGTCCTACGCGATGTTCCTGGTTGCGGCGCTCGGCGTCGGCCTGGCCGGCGGCTCGTTCATCGTCGGCATCGCCTACACCTCCTACTGGTTCGAGAAGGAGCGCCAGGGCACGGCGCTGGGCATCTTCGGCGCCGGCAACGCCGGGGCGGCGGTGACCAACTTCGCCGCGCCCTTCCTGCTGCTGGCGCTGGGCTGGGAGCAGACCGCGGTAATCTACGCCATCGTGCTGACGGTGGTGGCCGTGGGCTTCTGGGTGTTCGCCAAGGAGGATCCGCTGACTCTCTCCCGGCGCGGCCAGGGCGGCAAGGCCACCTCCGCCCGGGAACAGCTGGCCCCGCTCAAGCACCTGCAGGTGTGGCGCTTCGCCCTCTACTACTTCTTCGTCTTCGGCGCCTTCGTCGCCCTGGCCTCCTACCTGCCGCGCTACTACGTGGGGGCCTACGACGTCAGCATCGCCGTGGCCGGCTCACTGGCCGCCCTCTACACCCTGCCGGCCAGCGTCTTCCGGGCGCTCGGCGGCTGGATGTCCGACCGCTACGGCGCGCGCTCGATCATGTACCTGACCTTCATCGCCTCGCTGGTCTGCCTGTTCCTGCTCGCCTATCCCGAGACCCACTACGTGGTGGAGGGCAAGGAGGGCCAGATCGCCTTCTCGCTCGCCATGCCGCTGTGGGGTGTGGTGGTGCTGACCGTGCTGCTGGGCTTCTTCATGTCGCTGGGCAAGGCCGCGGTCTACAAGCACATCCCGGTCTACTATCCGGAGAACGTCGGCTCGGTGGGCGGCCTGGTCGGCATGATCGGCGGCCTGGGCGGCTTCTTCCTGCCCATCCTGTTCGGCATCGTGCTCGACCTCACCGGGATTTGGACCAGCTCCTACATGGTGCTCTTCGTGCTGGTGGCCGTGTCGCTGATCTGGATGCACGGCGCGATCCGGCGCATGGAGCGCGCCCGGGTGCCGGAGCTCGGCGAGGAGCGCTATCGCTACCTGCCGGAGCTTCAGGAGCCGTCGGCCCGCTATGCCGCAGGAAAAGCAGCCGCTGGACGAGAAGCCGCCGGCGAGGCCTGATCCGCCCCGCCATTCACGCCACTTCAGGAAGCCACCTCAAGAATGCCGCCCACGGGCGGCATTCGCGTTTACGGGCATGGACTTGATCCAGGCCAGGGAAGGCAGACGCGCCCCGCGCTATAGTGGTATATGAAATACATCAATAGGCCGGCCCTCGATGCGGACCCCGGCCGACCGCCGGATGCGAGGTGTTCCCCGATGTCCCTAACCCAGTCCCACACCCAGTTTCACTCCCCGGCCCACGATGGCGACCTCGACTCGGACAAGACCGCCCGCGGCCGCGGCGCCGCCATCGTCGTCTACATGCTATTCCTGGGCAGCGTGCTGGCCGTGGTCACCGCGCCCATCGGCGTGCTGATCGCCCACCTCAAGCGGCGCAACGCCGCGCCTTGGGTGCAGAGTCACCTGCAGTTCCAGATCCGCACCTTCTGGCTGGGCATGCTGGGCGGGGGGCTCTTCGTCGCCGCCTGGCAGCTGCTGGGGCTGGTCGGCGCCCCCGCGGTGGCGCCCTGGGCGCTGGGCTACGTCTACTTCACCGCCTGCCTGATCTGGATGGTGGCGCGCTGCGGCGTGGGCATCAGCCGGCTGACCTCCAACGAGCCGGTGCGCGACCCGACGAGCCTGGCCTTCGGCGGCGCCCGGGTCACCCTGGCGGACGAATGAGCGAGCGCGCCCTGCCACGCGAGCTGCCCAACCCCGGCTGGGGACCGCTCTCGGCGCTGCCCGGCAACCCGCTGATGTGGGTGCTGATCCTGAGCGAGATGCTGGTCTTCAGCGCCTTCTTCGCGCTCTACGCCGCGGAGCGTGTCGGCGCGACGGCGCTGTTCGACGCCTCCCAGCGCGAGCTCGACCCGCTGGTCGGCGGGCTCAACACCCTGGTGCTGCTGACCAGCGGGCTCTGCGTGGCCCTGGCCGTGGAGGCGGTGAGCGCCGACCGCATCCGCCGTGCCCGCCGTGCCCGCCAGTGGCTGGGGGCCTCCATGGCGCTGGGCGTGCTGTTCGGCGTCATCAAGGGAATCGAGTATGCCGGCAAGTTCGCCGCCGGCATCACCCCGGAGACCAACGCCTTCTTCGGTTTCTACTACGGGCTCACCGCCTTCCACTTCGCCCACGTGCTGTTCGGCCTGGCGCTGCTGGCCCTGGTGACCTGGCGCACCTCCACCGAGAACGTGGAGACCGCCGCGGCCTTCTGGCACATGGTCGACCTGATCTGGATCCTGCTCTACCCGCTGCTCTATCTGTTGAGGTGACCATGACCGCCCTGCCCGGCACCCGCCGCCTGCTCGCGACCTGGGCCACGCTGATGGCCCTGACGCTGCTCTCGATGATCTCGGCCCGGCTGGCGCCCGACGATGCTCAGGCGCTGCCGCTGTGGTCGGCGGGCCTGGTGATCGTCGCCACCGGCTTCAAGGCTCAGCGGCTGCTGATGGTCTATCTCAACCTGCGCGCGGCCACGCCGGCCTGGAAGGGCACCTTCGTGGGCCTGGTGCTGCTGACTCTGACGCTGATCTCCGGCGGCTACCTGGCGGCGCGGCTGACGGGCTGACGGTGACTCCGCCCACAAGCTCCCCTGCCGCGGTTCGATCGCGAGAGTCTTCTCCTGGCGCCTGCTGGCAAGCCGCGGTATCGAGTCGCCTCTTGCCGTTGCTCCCGACCAGCGAGAACGTGCCCCGCGCCGGGATGCCTGTTATAAGTGAAAGTGCAGGCGGAAAGCCTCCTGCCATTCGGCAAGGGACTCACGCGAACGCGGCTTCTGCGTTGGCTCAAAAGCGTCGCTCGGCGACGAACAGGTTATGGCTTCCCAGCACCCCGAGGCACCCGGCCGCATCGTGGCCATCGGCGGCGCCGAGGACAGGACCTCCGATCTCGATATCCTGAGAGAGGTCTTTGCCCTGGCCCCCGAGGGCCATGACGAGGTCTCCGTCATCGCCACCGCGAGCGGTATTCCCGACGAAGTGCTGCCCGACTACGAAGCGGCCTTCTCTCGCCTGGGCGCCAGCCGCGTCCATTTGCTGGGTATCCGGGACCGCAAGCAGGCGGCCGAGGCCGACACCGTTCGCCTGATCGAGCAGAGCGGCGTCATCTTCTTCACCGGCGGTGACCAGCTGCGCCTGACCAATGTCCTGGGTGGCTCGCCGGTTCTGAAAGCCATCCGCCAACGCCTGCGGGAAGGAGCGGTCGTCGCTGGCACCAGTGCCGGCGCGGCGGCCATGCCAGGGACCATGATCTACAACGGTGCCGCCGCCGATGCCCTGCGCAAGGGCGCCGTCAACATGACCTTCGGCCTGGGCTTCGTCGATGGCCTGATCATCGACAGCCACTTCCTCGAGCGGGGGCGCTTCACCCGCCTGATGGAGGTCGGGGCGAGCAACCCCGAGCATCTGGGGGTAGGTCTTGGCGAGGATGCCGGCGTGATCATCCACCCGCACGGCATTCTCGAAGCCATCGGCCCGGGACACGTCATCCTCATCGACAGTCAGGATCTCGCGAGCTCGAATATCGCCAACCTGTCGATGGGCGAACCGGTGGCCATCGAGCACATGATCCTCCATGCGCTGGTCAGCGGCCACGGGTTCGACGTCGAGGCGCGGCGCTATCTCGTCCCCCACGAGCTCGGCGCCATGCTCGCGGAGCGTCGATGAACATTCTCGAGCACCGGGCCCTGCGCGGCCCGAACTACTACAGCCGCTATCCGACGATCTTCATGCGCCTGGACATTGGCGACCTCGAAGAAAAGCCCAGCGATCTCGTCCCCGGCATCGTCGAGCGGATTACCGCCCTGCTGCCGACCCTGCAGGAGCACCGCTGCTCGGTGGGCCGGCCCGGCGGCTTCCTCGAGCGGCTGGAGCGCGGCACCTGGGCCGGCCATGTCGTCGAACATGTGGCCATCGAGCTGCAGAACCTGATCGGCTTCTCGGTGGGCTACGGCAAGTCCATCGACAGCTACGAGGCCGGCATCTACAACGTGGTCTACCGCTATCGCGACGAGGCCTGCGGCCTGGCCGCCGGCGTCGAAGCCGTCGACCTCGTCGAGCGACTCTTCGCCGACGAAACAATCGACCTGCCGGCGATGATCGACCGCCTCAAGCAGGTGCGCGACGCCCACATGCTGGGGCCCTCCACGGCCGCCATCGTCGACGCCGCCAACCGGCGCGGCATTCCCCATGCTCGCTTGAGCGAGGAGAACAGCTACATCCAGTTCGGCCACGGCCACCGGCAGCAGCGCATCCAGGCGACGGTGACCGGCCGTACGGACCTGATCGGCTTCGGCATCGCCGACGACAAGGAGTGGACCAAGCAGGTACTCGGCGATGCCGGTATTCCGGTGCCCCGGGGACGGGCGTGCGGCTCCTTCAATGAGGCGCTCGATGCCGTCCGCGACATCGGCTACCCCGTCGCGGTGAAGCCGGTCATCGGCAACCATGGCCGCGGCGTGAGCACCAACATCGAGGACGACCCGTCGCTGCGTGACGCCTTCGACATCGCCGCCCATCGCAACCCTTCGGTGATCGTCGAGCAGTACATCCGCGGCGAGGACCATCGCCTGCTGGTCATCGACGGCAAGCTCGTGGCCGCCGCCCGGCGTCGCCCGGCGCATGTGGTCGGCGACGGGGTCGCCACCCTGCAGGCCCTGGTCGACGAGGAAAATCGGGACCCGCGTCGCGGCATCGGCCACGAGAACCTGCTGACCCAGATCCAGCTGGACGAGCAGTCGCTGCGACTGATCGGCCAGCAGAACCTGACCCTGCAGAGCATCATCCCGGCCGGCGAGATGGTGTTCCTCAAGCCCACGGCGAATCTGAGTACCGGGGGCACGGCCACCGACGTGACCGACGATGTCCATCCGGACGTGCGCTACGTGGCGGAGCGCATCGCGCGGCTGGTGGGGCTCGACATCATCGGCATCGACCTGCTGGCCGAGACCCTCACCCGCCCCCTGGAGGAGCAGTCCGCCGCCGTGGTCGAGGTCAATGCCGGGCCCGGCTTTCGCATGCACCTGTCGCCCACCCACGGCGAGGGCCGCGATGTCGGTCGCCCAGTGATCGACATGCTGTTCCCCGAGAGCGAGGCCACGGGGCGCATTCCCATCGCGGCGATCACCGGCACCAACGGCAAGACCACCACGGTGCGCCTGCTCTCGCACCTGCTGCGACAGGCGGGACGCAATGTCGGCATGGCCTGCACCGGGACCATCGAGATCGACAACCATGTGATCCTGCGCGGTGATTACAGCGGCCCGCAGGCGGCCGCGATCGTGCTGCGCGAGCCCACCATCGAGTATGCCGTGCTCGAGGTCGCCCGCGGCGGCATCATGCGCCGCGGCCTGGGCTTCGACGAGTGCGATGTGGGCGTGCTGCTCAACATCGCCAGCGACCATCTGGGCGAGCACGACATCCATACCCTCGATGAGCTGGCGCGCTGCAAGACCGTGGTGATCGATGCCGTGCGCCAGGGCGGGACGGCCGTGCTCAATGCCGACGACCCCAGGGTGCTGGCCGGCCAGGAGTGGGCCCGGGGCGATATCGTCTTCTTCACGCTGGATCCCGACTCGCGGCCCGCCCGTCGGCATGTGCGCGACCAGGGTGTCGCCTTTACCGTCCACAACGAACGCATCGTGATGCGCCAGGGCCATGTCGAGGCCGAGGTGATCCCGGTGGTGGACGTGCCGATCACCTTCGAGGGGCACGCGCGCTTCAATGTCGCCAACGCCCTGGCCGCCAGCGCCGCCGCCTACGCCCTGGGCCTCTCCATCGCCGACATCCAGAGGGGCCTGCAGACCTTCCACCCCACCCCGGGGCAGAACCCCGGCCGCACCAACCTCATCGACGCCGACGGCATGAAGGTGCTGATCGACTACGGGCACAACGTGCCGGCGCTCGAGGCCCTGAGCGAACTGGTCGGCTGCATTCCGGCCCGGCGACGCATCAGCGTGGCCAGCGCCCCGGGAAATCGCCGCGACGAGGACCTGTTCACGCTGGGCACCCTGCTCGCCCGGATGCACGACGTCGTCTTCATCTACGAGACCGACGCCCGCGGACGGGCCCCCGGTGACGCCGCTCGCCTGCTGCGCGACGGTGCCGAGTCGGTGCCGGGCGCCTGCCGAGTCGAGGTCATCCTGGAAGAGCAGCAGGCCGTCGACCGGGCCTTCGATGAGGCAGGCGAAGGCGACCTGCTGGTGCTGCTGATCGATAATGTCGAGGGCGCCATCGAGCGCCTGAAGGGTCGCCGTTTCTCGCCCCCAGCGGGAACCGACCCAACGGATGAGTCGCCATGATGCCCGTCGATGATCGGCCCCCTCCCCTGCTGACCCTGCTACGGGTCGGCCGCATCTTCGCGCCACAACCGCTCGAGGCCACCGACATCTTGATCGCCGACGGCCGGATCGCGGCCCTGGGGCGGGATATCGAGGTCCCGCCGGGCTGGCCGGTGCGGGTCGTGGAGGCGCGTGACCTGACGGCCGTGCCCGCCTTCATCGACCAGCACGTGCATGTGACCGGCGGCGGCGGAGAAGGAGGCTGCGGCACCCGCTGCCCGGAGATCACCGCCCGGGAGATCGCCGCCATGGGCATCGGCACCGTGGTGGGGGTGCTGGGCACCGACGGCATCAGCCGCTCGCCGGCGGACCTGCTGGCCAAGGTGCGCGGGCTGTGCGCCGAGGGCATCGCGGCCTATATGTATACGGGGTCGTATCGCGTGCCACCCCCAACCCTCACCGGCGACGTGCAGCGCGACCTGGCCTGGATCCCCGAGGTCATCGGCCTGGGCGAGCTAGCCATCTCGGACCATCGTTCGAGCCAGCCGCGCCAGGACGAGATCGAGCGACTGGTCAGCGAGGTGCGGGTCGGTGCCATGCTGGCCGGCAAGCGCGGCATCTGTCATTTCCATGTCGGCGATGGCAAGCGGGGACTGGAGCCACTGCGCCGCCTGCTCACCGAGACCGAGATTCCCGCCGAGCAGGTGATTCCGACCCACGTGAACCGCCATCGCCAGCTGCTCGAGGAGGCCGCCGACTATGCGCTGACCTTCGACGCCCACGTGGATGTGACCGCCTTCGACGACGCCGACGAGGATGACCTGAGCGGCTTCGGGGCGGTGTCGCGGCTGCTGCAGCGCGGCGTCCCCGTCGAACGCATCACCATGAGCTCCGACTGCAACGGCAGCCTGCCCGAGTTCGATGCCCAGGGTAACTACATCGGCATGCGGGTGGCGCGCAACACCACCCTGATCGCGGACTGGCAGCGTCTGGTGAACGAGGAGGTGCTGCCACTCGAGCAGGCCCTGGGACTGATCTCGGGGAACGTGGCCCGCGTGCTGGGGCTGCATGACCGTAAGGGCCGCCTGTCCGTCGGTTTCGACGCCGACGTGACCCTGCTCGACGACGACCACCAGCCGCAGCAGACCTTCGTGGCAGGGAAGCGACTCTATGCCAGGGACGGCTCGCCGACGTAGTGCCGTGGTCGCCTCAGTCTCGAGAGCCCTCATGACTCGGTGGCGGCGTTGCCCGTGCCCAGCCTTCCAGGGCACGGCCCAGGCGCATCAGGCCGTAGACCAGGAACGGGGTCAGCAGCATCAGGCCGATGCCCCAGTCGCGGTTGTTGATCAGCCACACCAGCGGCAGCACCAGCGCCACGGCGACCAGGCACCAGGCCGCCATGGCAAGGATCAGTCGGGTTTGAAGGGTCATGGCGCGTTTCCTCGGCGAGGGTTCGACTGGCGATGGTTCAAGTGGAAAGGGCTCAGGTGGCGATGATCTGGCGGTAGATGCCCGGCAGGGCCAGCGACAGGTGCTCCGGGCGCTGCACGATGGCGTAGCCGCCGCGACCGAACAGGTGGGGGATATACTGCCCCGCCTCGCGGTCGATGGTCACCCCGAACACTTTCACCTCCTGCCGCCGCGCCTCGAGCACCGCCTTGCGGGTGTCCTCGATGCCGTAGCGCCCCTCGTAGTAGTCGTTATCGTTGGGCTTGCCATCGGTGAGCATCAGCAGCAGCCGGTGACGGTTGGGGCGCTCGCTCAGTTGCTTGGTGAGGTGGCGAATGGCCGGCCCCATGCGGGTATAGCTACCCGGCTTGAGCGCCGAGATGCGCCGCGATACCCGCTCGCCCATGGGCTCGTCGAAGTCCTTCAGGGTATTCACCCAGACCTTGTGGCGGCGCTGGGAGGTGAAGCTGTGGATCGAATAGTCGTCTCCACACCCGGCCAGACCATGGCCCAGCACCAGCAGCGCCTCCTTGGCCACATCCAGCACCCGGCGATCCTCCAGCCAGGCCTCGGTGGAGAGCGACACGTCGACCAGGATCGACACCGCCAGATCGCGGGCCTGGGTGCGGCTGTCCACATAGAGCCGGTCGCTGGACTCGCCGGTGGCCGCCAGGTCGCAGCGGGCACGAATCACCGCGTCCATGTCGAGCTCGCTGCCGTCCAGCTGGCCGCGCAGCAGCTCGCGCCGCGGGCGCAGGGCCTCGAACTCGCGGCGCACCCGGCGGATGCGCCGGCGGGTGGTCTCGTCCGGCGTCCAGTCCTCGCCCTCCTCCTCCTGCACGCCACTGAGTACCACGCAGTGATCGGGCAGGTAGGCCTGGCGGCGGTGATTCCATTCGGGGTAGGTGTGGCGACCCCTCAGTCGGCCGCCGGAGGCCTCGTTCGGGGCCAGGTCGAGGTCGAGCTTGAGCGTCGAGGCCGCCCGCTTGCGGTTGGGCGTGAGCACGATCTCGTCGATCTGATCGGCGGCCTTCTTGGCTTCCTCTTCCTCATCGTCGTCCACGAGGCGGTTGAGGTTCACCATCTCGGCCCAAGAGAGCATCTTCTCCATGTTGTTGAGCATCAGCGGGTCGTCGCGGTCGGCCTGGTCCTGCTCGCGGCGGTCGGCCTTGCGCTTGCCCTGGTCGTCCTCGGGGGAGGCGGCGGCGCTGGCCGGCGCCTCGTCGTCGTCCAGCGTGGCCTCGCGGGCATCGTCGCGGGTGCCCAGGGTGATGGCCTGGCCCCACAGCGGCACCGGCAGCAGCGGCCGATAGCCGCGCGGCGCGTGGAAGTCGTCCAGGGGACGGTCCGGCTCGCGGAGGGCCCGCTGCATGGCGCGGGCCCAGGCTTCCTCGGGGTCGGGCGCGCCCAGCTCCGCGCGCAGGGCGGCCTCCAGGGCGGCCTCCATGGGCGGTAGGCCCTTGCGTCGCGGGCGGATCGCCAGCAGTTCGCCGCTCAGGCGCACGTAGCGATCCGTCAGTCCCGGGAAGCGTGCCAGCGCCGCCCGCGCGGTGCGTCGTGCCTCGCGCAAGCGCGCAAGATCGGCCTGCAGCGGATCCGCGGCAAGCGTTACCGGCCGGGCCTCGGCCAGGAAGGCGGTGAGCCACAGGTAGAGGTCGCGGTTGAGGGACGCCTCGGGAAACAGCGCCAGGCGCGGCGGCAGCAGCAGGTGCTCCTCATCGCGGCGGGCCTGGTCGAGATCCTCCTCATCGAGGCCAAGGCGCTGGCGCAGGCTCAGCCGGTGCGCCGAGGCGCGCCGGGCGATGGCGGCCACCTCGACCCCCGCCTCGCCGCCACCGGCGCGGAAGAAGACGCCGAGCATGGGTCGCAGGCTCTCGAGGGTCACCGCCGCCTCGGGGTGGTCGGGGTAGCTCGCCGCGCCCGAGGCCCAGCGGTGCCAGAAACGACCGACGGTCTCCTCGACCTCAAGAAAGTCCAGCATGATCAAGCTCCTGGCTAGCGAAAAGGATTCTGACGACGCAGGGCTGATCCGGCGACAAGCCTGCGAGGAGGCGCTGTAAATGCCTCCCTGTACGCTACCGACGCCATCCCTGGCGTAGGACCTCCTCTTCGGCTTGCCCCCGGCGCTCTTTCCGCAATGAAGTGTCCCATTACCCGAAGGTGGCCTGAATGGCTTCCATCAGCCCTTCCTGAACATCCGCGTCATCCGAGAGCGGCTCCACCAGGGTGGCGCGGGCGGCCTCCAGGATCGGCATGCCGGCGCCGATCAGGGTCGCGCAGTAGACCAGCAGCCGGGTGGAGACGCCCTCCTCCAGGTCCTGGCCCTTCATGGCACGCAGGCTCGCCGCCAGGTTGACCAGCGCCGCGCAGCGATCGGGCTCGAGGCCACTCTCGCGGGCGACGATGTCGCGCTCCACCGCCGGCGGCGGGAAGTCGAAGGACATCGCCACGAAGCGCTGCCGGGTACTCGGCTTGAGCGACTTGAGGATGTGCTGATAGCCCGGGTTGTAGGAGGCCACCAGCATGAAGTCGTCTGGCGCCTCGAGCAGCTCGCCGGTACGCTCCAGCGGCAGCAGGCGGCGATCGTCGGTCAGCGGGTGCAGCACCACGGTGACGTCCTTGCGCGCTTCCACCACCTCGTCGAGGTAGCAGATGCCGCCCTCGCGCACCGCGCGAGTCAACGGGCCGTCGACCCAGCGGGTCTCGCCGCCCTGCAGCAGGTAGCGCCCGGTGAGGTCGGCGGCGGTCAGGTCGTCGTGGCAGGAGACCGTGTAGAGCGGCTTGCCGAGCTTGGCCGCCATGTGGCTGACGAAGCGGGTCTTGCCGCAGCCGGTCGGCCCCTTGAGCAGCATGGGCAGGCGCTGCTGGAAGGCCTGGTCGAACAGGGCGCACTCGTTGCCGACGCTCTGGTAGTAGGGAATCGCCTGCTCGTCGGCGTTGGCGGCCACGGAGGAAAGCGGCATGGGGATCACTCCCGTCTGGGTGAACGAACGAGGGCCCCGACCGGGGCCCTCGGTGGGTCAAGCGCGATCGGGACCCGCGGTCAGCTGGGCGCCGCCGGCCGGCACCTGCTCGCGAGCCGGGCCGAAGAAGGCGTAGATCAGCATCACCGCGCCGATGGCCACCGCCACGCCGGCGCCCAGGCGCATGAGGTAGAAGAGGCCGAGCTGGTCCTGCACCTCCATGTAGTTCATGCCCAGCACGCGCTGCAGGTGGGTCTGGACGACACCCGCGAAGGTCAGCGTGAAGGTCATGAAGCACATGGCGCCGGTCATGATCCAGAAGCCCCACATGTTCAGCACCTGGTTATAGGGCTGCACGCGGCGCAGCTGCGGCATGGCGAAGGTGATGATGCCAAGCATCAACATCACGTACGCCCCGTAGAAGGCCAGGTGGCCATGCGCGGCGGTGACCTGGGTGCCGTGGCTGTAATAGTTGACCCAGTGCAGGGTGTGCATGAAGCCCCACACGCCGGCGCCGAAGAAGGCCACGGTCGGGCAACCCAGGGCCCACAGCATGGCGGCCTTGTTGGGGTGGTTACGGCTGCCCTTCCAGAACATGGTGAAGGCGAACACCACCATGGCGAAGAAGGGGATCACCTCCAGGGTGGAGAAGATGCTGCCGATGGGCTGCCAGTAGCTCGGCGCGCCAATCCAGTAGTAGTGGTGGCCGGTGCCCAGCAGGCCGGAGAACAGCGACAGGCCGACGATGATGTAGAGCCACTTCTCGATCACCTCGCGGTCGACACCGGTCATCTTGATCAGCAGGTAGCCCAGCAGCGCCGCCATGATCAGCTCCCACACGCCCTCGACCCAGAGGTGCACCACCCACCACCAGTAGAGCTTGTCCACGGCGAGGTTGGAGGGGTTGTAGAAGGCGAACAGCCAGAACACCGCGGCCAGCCACAGGCCCAGCATCAGCACCAGGTTGATGGCGGTCTTGCGGCCCTTGGCGAGGGTCATGCTGGTATTGAACAAAAACATCAGGAACGAGATGGTGATCAGCACCTTGACCCAGAACGGCTGCTCGAGGAACTCGCGCCCCTCGTGGATCCCGAACTGGTAGCCGACCAGCGCCGCGGCGCCGGCGAAGGCGAAGATCGCCAGCTGGATGTAGGCGATGGTGGGGCTGTGGGTCTCGCGCTCGGCCTCTTCCGGCATCAGGTAGTAGGTGGCGCCCATGAAGCCGATCAGCAACCAGACGATCAGCAGGTTGGTATGGCTGACGCGCATGATGTTGAAGGGCATGACCTCGGCCATGAAGTTGGGCCAGGCATAGACGGTGGCGGCCAGCAGCCCGAAGACCACCTGCAGCGCGAAGAGCGCCATGGCCACCATGAAGAAGGGCAGCGCCACCTTCTGGGTTTCGTATTTCATCGGTATCGTTCTCCTCGATTGATCCGCGGTCCGGCGGTCCGGCGTTCAGACGGCTCAGCCGGCGGGCGTCGGCGGCCAGTCCTGGTCGTCGATGCCGTCGGTCCACTCCAGGAAGTCGATCAGCGCCTGCATCTCCTCCTCGCTGAAGTCGTAGGCGGGCATCTGGCGGCGCCCCTCGGCCCCCAGCGGCTGCGCGCGGATCCAGGCGGCGAGGCCCGCGCGGGCCGCGTCGGGATTCTGGTGGCCACCGTAGCGCTCCCAGACGTTGCCCAACTCCGGCGCGAAGTAGGCGCCCTCGCCCATGATGCTGTGGCAGTTGATGCACATGTTCTTTTCCCACACTTCCTTACCGTGCTTGACGGACTCGGTGAGCCCCTCACTGTCGGTGGACGTGGTGACCATGTACCAGTGGCTGTGGGCCGTCAGCGCGGCAAACAGCAGAAAGAAGAACAGCGACCCGCCGTAGAAGATGTTGCGGGCCGCCGACTTGGTGAGACCGTCGGCCATGGACCATACCCCCCTTGCTCGTGTGGCAGTGCCGTCGCCTCTCACAGCAAGCGGCCCTGCGTCCCTCTTAAGATGTATTGGAAATACATGTTAAGCCTAGCAGCAGGGCATGGCATGGAGCCTTGACGTCGATCAATTTTCGGGAAGAGGAAGGTGGGCGACGACCGCGAGGCCGCCGCCCGGAAGGGACTCAGTGGCCGAGGATCTGGCCGAGGAAGAGCTTGGTGCGCTCGGAGCGCGGATGGTTGAAGAAGGTCTCGGGGGGCGCCTGCTCGATGATCTGGCCCTGATCCATGAAGATCACCCGGTCGGCCACGGTCTTGGCGAAGCCCATCTCATGGGTCACGCAGAGCATGGTCATGCCGTCATGGGCCAGCTCGACCATGACGTCGAGCACCTCCTTGATCATCTCGGGATCGAGCGCCGAGGTCGGCTCGTCGAAGAGCATCACCTCCGGCTGCATGCACAGCGCCCGGGCGATGGCCACACGCTGCTGCTGGCCGCCGGAGAGCTGGCCCGGGTACTTGCGGGCCTGGTCGGCGATCTGCACCCGCTCGAGGATCTCCATCGCCGTGCGCTCGGCCTCGGCACGCGGCTTCTTCTGCACCCAGGTCTGGGAGATGCAGCAGTTGTCCAGCACGCTCAGGTGGGGGAAGAGGTTGAAGTGCTGGAACACCATGCCGACGTTGCGGCGGATCTGCTCGATGCGCTTCACGTCTCGGGTCATGGGCAGGCCATTGACCACGATGCGACCCTCCTGGTGCTCCTCGAGGTGGTTGATGCAGCGGATCAGCGTCGACTTTCCCGACCCCGAGGGGCCACAGATGACGATGCGCTCGCCCTGGGCGACCGTCAGGTCGATGTCGCGCAGCACGTGGAAGTCGCCATACCACTTGTTGAGCCCGGTGATCTCGACCATGGGCGCGTCGGCCCGGGCGGCATTTGCCTGATTCATGAGAAGGTCCCGTTGATGATGGTCAGTTCCGATGACCGGTGTGCAGGCGCCGTTCGATGTACTGGCTGTAGCGCGACATGCTGAAGCAGAACACCCAGAACACCAGGGCCGCGAAGACGTAACCCTCGGTGGCGAAGCCCAGCCAGTTGCTGTCGGTGAGCCCCGCGCGGATGATCGCCAGCAGGTCGAAGAGCCCGATTATCAGCACCAGCGAGGTGTCCTTGAACAGCGCGATGAAGGTGTTGACGATGCCGGGGATGACCAGCTTGAGCGACTGGGGCAGCACGATCAGCCCCATGCGCTGCCAGTAGCCCATGCCCATCGCCTTGGCCGCTTCTTCCTGGCCGCTGGGGATGGCCTGCAGACCACCGCGAACCACCTCGGCCATGTAGGCGCTCCAGAAGAACATGATGCCCACCAGCGCCCGCAGCAACTTGTCGAACTCCACCTGGGTGGGCACGAACAGCGGCAGCATCACCGAGGCCATGAACAGCACCGTGATCAGCGGCACGCCGCGCCAGAACTCGATGAACACCACGCAGAAGCCCCGCACCAGCGGCATCTTCGAGCGCCGCCCCAGCGCCAGCAACACGCCGATGGGCAGCGAGCCGACGATGCCCACGGTGGCGATGGTCAGGGTCAGCATCACCCCGCCCCATTCGCGGGTCGGCACGTGGGTGAGCCCGAAACTGCCGCCCACCAGCAGGAAGAAGGCCAGCACGGGGAAGCCCACCAGGGCGAATAGCCCCACCCAGCGCTTGGCGGGCAGGCGAGGTATGACCAGCCAGGCGATCAGTAGCGCCAGCAGGGCGAAGACCAGGTCCACCCGCCAGCGCTCGGCCTCAGGATAGAAGCCGTAGACGATCGACTCGAAGCGCGCGCTGATGAAGACCCAGCAGGCCCCCTCGCCGCTGCACGCCTCGCGGGAGTCGCCGAGCCAGTCGGCCTGGAACACCGCCCACTGCAGCGCGGGCCACAGCAGCATGGAAAGCAGCGTCACGGTGATCAGGGTCACCACCCCGTTGAGCGGGGTATTGAAGAGGTTGGCATGCAGCCAGCCGAGCAGGCCGCGGCGCAGGTCGGGGGGACGCCGCTCGGCGACCATCTCGGGCTCGGTGGTGGTAATGGTATCTGCCATCTCAGCGCTCCTTGAGCAACGTGCGCGCGTTGTAGAGGTTCATCAGCGCGGACACCACCAGGTTGATCAGCAGGTAGACGCCCATGGTCATGGCGACGATCTCGATGGCCTGGCCGGTCTGGTTCAGCGCCGTGCCGGAGAACACCGCCACCAGATCCGGGTAGCCGATCGCCGTGGCCAGCGAGGAGTTCTTGATCAGGTTGAGGTGCTGGCTGGTCAGCTGCGGCACGATCACCCGCATCGCCTGGGGGATCACCACCTTGCGCAGGATGATGCCGCCCGGCAGGCTCAGCGCCTTGGCCGCCTCCACCTGGCCCTGGGGCACCGACTGGATCCCCGAGCGCACGATCTCGGCGATGAAGGAGGCGGTGTAGATCGAGAGCGCCAGCCACAGCGCCATCAGCTCGGGCAGGATCGTCACGCCGCCCTGGAAGTTGAAGCCCTGAAGCGACGGGATGGACCAGTCAAGCGGCATGCCCGTGGCAACGAAGACCAGCGCCGGCAGGCCGATCAGGATCAGCGCACCGAGCTTGAAGATCGGCAGGGCCCGCCCGGTTTGCGCCTGGCGGCGCCGGGCGTAGCGCACCAGCCCGGCGGTGGCGATCACCGCGACCAGCAGCGCCCAGGGGGTGGCGGCGAAGCCGTCAAGCGGCTGGGGGCCGGGCAGCACCACGCCGCGCACGTTGAGAAAGATCGCCTCGAACAGCGAGTGGCTGTTGCGCGGGCTGGGCAGGGCCTGCAGCACGGCGAAGTACCAGAACAGGATCTGCACCAGCAGCGGGATGTTGCGGAAGATCTCGACGTAGGCGGTGGCCAGCCGGGCCAGCAGCCAGTTGGGTGACAGCCGGGCGATGCCCACGGCGAAGCCGATCAGGGTCGCCGTGACGATGCCCAGGGCGGAGACCAGCAGGGTGTTGAGCAGCCCCACCACGAAGGTGCGGGCATAGGTGCTGTCGCCGGAGTATTCGATCAGGGTCTGGGGGATCGAGAAGCCGGCGCGGTCCTGGAGGAAGCCGAAGCCGGTGGTGATCCCCCGGGCCTCGAGGTTGGCCAGGGTGTTCGACACCACCATGGCGATGAAGGCCCCCAGCGCCAGCAGCAGGATGCCCTGCACCAGCAGGGCGCGGAAGGTGGGGTCGCGCCACAGCGGCCCCCGCTCCCGTGAAGAAGAACGCAGCATATCGAGCCTCGTGGACGTCAACGCAACGGCATCACGCATGGCCTCATGCGTGATGCCCGATCATGGAACGTTCAGGGTGGGTCAGCGGACCGGCGGTGCGTAGAGGATGCCGCCCTCGTTCCACAGCGCGTTCACGCCGCGGCTGATCTGCATGGGCGAGTCCTCACCCACGGTGCTGGCGAAGACCTCGTCGTAGTTGCCGACGTGGCTGATCAGCTGATAGGCCCAGTCGTTTTCCAGCCCCATCTGCTCGCCATAGTCGCCATCCACGCCCAGCAGGCGCGCCACCTGGGGGTTGGGCGGGGTGGCCTTCATCTCTTCGACGTTGTCGCTGTTCACACCGAGTTCCTCGGCGTTGACCATGGCGAAGATCGACCACTTGACGATGTCCAGCCACTGGTCGTCGCCCTGGCGCACCACGGGGCCGAGCGGCTCCTTGGAGATCAGCGTCTCGAGGATCTCGACGCTTGCGGGCTCGGGCAGCTGCAGGCGCAGGGCGCTGAGCTGCGAGGTGTCCGAGGTCAGGATGTCGCAGCGGCCGCTGGCGAAGCCCTGAGCGGTCTGGTCGGGGGTGTCGAAGGTGACGGTCCGGATATCGATGCCGCGGGAGGGGAAGTAGTCGGCCAGGTTGAGCTCGTGGGTGGTGCCGGACTGGATGCAGATCGAGGCACCGTCGAACTGCTTGGGTCCCTCGAGGCCCAGGTTCTTGGCCACCATGAAGCCCTGGCCGTCGTAGAAGGTGGTGGCAGTGAAGTTCAGCCCCAGCGAGTTGTCACGGGTCGCGGTCCAGGTGGTGTTGCGCGAGAGGACGTCGATCTCGCCGGACTGCAGGGCGGTGAAGCGCTCCTTCGCCGTCAGCGGCGTGAAGGAGACCGCCTCGGGATCGTCGAAGATCGCGGCGGCGATGCCGCGGCAAGTCTCCACGTCGAGTCCCTGCCAGGTGCCGTCCTCGTCGGGCGAGGAGAAGCCCGAGAGGCCCACGTTGACGCCGCAGCGCAGCTCGCCACGCTCCTTCACCTCGTCCAGGGTGGCCGCCGAGGCGGAGGAGACCAGGCCGATGCAGAGGGCGGCGGCGGAGAGGGGGAGCAGTGTCTTGTTATTGTTGCGCATGAAATGACTCCGGGGTCTGATAAATCGAATACTGCTGATGCAGCAGTCTCGAACCTAGCAGACCCCGAAGCGGCGTGACCAACTCACGATTAAACGCTTGTCCCAGTGGCCCGAGGGCCGCGGGCGATCAGGACTCGGTGATGTCCTCGATCCAGGTCAAGGCCGCGACGCCGCCGGGCAGGCCCAGGGTGGGGATGGCCAGCATGGCCACCTGCTTCAGGGCCTCGGCGGACTCGCCCTCCTCCAGGCCGCGGCGCACGTGGGAGTGCACCGCCCCCTCGGAGCGCGCCCCCACGGCCAGTGCCAGCTTGATCAGGCGACGCGTGCGCGCGTCCAGCGGGCCGGACTCGGCACAGGCCCGGCCGAGCTCGGCATAGGCCGACCAGACCTCGGGATACTGCGCGGCCACCTGACCGGCACCGGCGGGGAGTTCCTGTTTCGACATGAGATCATCCTTCTGCAGACGAGTGGCGGGGTCAGTATAGGACAGCGCATACGGCTCAGCGCATACGGCTCAGCGCAGGCGCTCCTGGCCTCAGGCCAGCCAGGATAGCGGGCTGTGGGTCACGGCCGCCCCCAGCATGTAGGCGAAGGTGGCCACCGCGGCCAGCGCCGCGACGCCGCGCACCGCCGGGGTGCGGCCGCGCTTGATCGCCAGCGTGCCCAGGCCGATGTAGCCAAGCAGGGCGATCAGTTTGGCGGCGAGCCAGGGCTGCTGGTGGGGCCAGGCGGAGAGCAGCACCATCAGCGTCACGCCGAGCCCCAGCAGGGCGGTGTCGATGAGGTGGGGCGCCACCTTCACCCAGCGCCGCTGCAGCAGCGGCGCCTCGCGCACCGACCACCAGGCCCGCAGCAGGAAGAGGGCGAGGCTCAGGGTGGCGGCGGTAACGTGCAGGTACTTGATCAGGGCGTAATGTTCCATGGTGCTCGGCGTCGGTGTCGGGGGCGGTGAGTCTTATCCGTCCTTGCCGTCGGCCCGGGCCGACAGCAGCGGCCCCGTATAGTGGAACAGGAAGATCGCGTAGGCCAGGCACCAGAAGATGATGCCCAGGTTGTAGGTCCAGTGGGTGATCTGCGGAACGAACGCCAGCACCGGCGAGCGCAGCACGGCGGCGGCGAGCATCAGGCCGAGCGCCACGCCGATGCCCGGCAGGGTACGGATGGGGCGCGCGGTATGGCCCAGCGCGACCCGCGACATCATCGAAAGCATCATGGTGCCCATGCCGCCGATGGTCAGCGCATGCACGGCCAGCTCCGCACGGAACACGCCCAGCGCCGCCAGCGCCCACATCGCGAGGCCCAAGGGAATGAACGCGTAGCTGCCATGCAGGCCCCAGAGCAGCGGCTCGCGCCCGCTGTGCTGGCCGCCCCAGCGCGCCAGGCGCACGGCGTTGGCGAGCGCCGCCAGCCCCAGCAGGGTGGCGAAGAGCGCGCCCGGCAGCGCCACGCCGAGCACGGCGAGCCCCTGCGCCAGGACCACGGCCAGCACGCTACCCAGGCTGAGAGCCTCCAGCGCCGGGATCGCCGGCCGGCGGGTTAGGCCCAGGCGGTTGGCGGTGAACATGGCGATCACCCGGCCGCCCACCACCACCATCAGCAGGGTAATCAGCAGCACCGCCAGGTAGGCGGCCTGGCGGATCAGCTCGGCATCGCCGCGCATCACCCCCAGGTGCATGGCCAGGTTGGCCAGGGTCAACAGCCCCAGCGCCGGCAGGAAGATCAGGTTGCGCCAGCGCTTCGCGGCGATCACCAGGCGGGCCATGACGCCGGCCACCACCGGCAAAAACGCCAGGTCGACGAGCATCGGCAGCCACTCCGCCGTCCCGGGAGGGAAGGCCATCAGGGCTCGCCCGGCCAGCCACAGCGCGACCAGCGCCAGCAGCGGTCCGCCCTTGAGGCTTGGCAGCCCGGTCCAGTTCTGCACCGCGGAGAGCAGGAAGCCCGCCACCACCGCGGTCGCGAAGCCGAACAGCATCTCGTGCTGGTGCCAGAACATCAGCCCGCCGACGGGGCGCAGCAGGATATCGCCGTGCCAGAAGGCCAGCCACACGACCATCGCCACCACGCCGTAAAGCGCGGCCAGCAGGAAGAAGGGGCGAAAGGCCAGCCTCGCCACCGGCAGGCGCGACAGCGAGGAGGAGCGAACGGAGGAGGAGGTCGATTGCATGGCGCTATACCCGACTAAAACGCTTGGTGATGGCCATTGTGGCCCACTCTTCCGCCCCCTTCCTTGACAGGTATCAAGAATACTTCTTATGAGGCGCCTCAGTGGCTGGTGCCCTCCTCGTAGCGCGTCTTGTTCCAGACGTTGTACTTGCCCGAGGGCCGGCTCATCGGGATGCGCTGCTCCTCCTCGAGGGTGACGGCGTCATAGACGATCACCGCGCCATCCTCCTCCCACAGGCTCAGCAGCAGCTTCTCGCCGTCGCGGTCGAACTCCACGTGGGCGGCGGTCTTGCCGGGCTCGGGGATCAGGGTCTCGACGATCTCGAGGCTCGCCTTGTCGATCACGTGCACCCGATCGCGGTTCGGGCCGAAGAAGACGTCCACCCAGGCGTAGGGGGAGTTTGCATGGCTGCGCATGAAGAAGCCGGGGCCGTCGGTCTCGAGGGTCTTGATCACGGTCCAGTCGCTCATGTCGATGATCGACACGGCCGCCCGGGTCAGATGGGGCGTGGCCATGACGCGGCGCCCCTCGTGCTCCCAGGTGATGCCGGAACCGAGGTGCGGCATGCCCTCCAGGGGCAGGTCGGCGACCTTCTCGCCGCTGTCCAGGTCGATCACCATGCCGCCCATCCCGCCCCGGGAGGCACCGATCACGTGGCGATAGGCTGGGTCGAAGAAGAAGTCGTCCAGGTAGTCCGGCACCGGGAGGCGGCGCACCCGGAAGCTTTGCGTGTCGTGGCGGCGCCTCGGCTCGAGCGGGGTGGCCATGTGCCCGGTGGCGACCACCGGCTCGGTGGGCAGCGGCCAGGGGATCTCCCATACCTCCTTTAGGTCCTTGAGCGCGGCGATGAAGCTGCCCCGCGGCGGCGCGGCATAGACGGCGCTGACCCGCGAGCTCTCGCCGCCTTCGCCCACCACCGGGTAGACCTTCATCAGGTCGAGGTTGTGGGCATCGAAGAGCACCAGGCTGTGGGGCAGGTAGTTGGCGGCCATCACGTAGCGGCCATCGGCGGAGACGGCGATGTTGCGCATATTGATGCCGGCGCGCACCTCGGCCACCACCTCGAGGTTGTAGAGATCGACCTTGGTGATCCAGCCGTCCCGGGAGCCGAAGAAGACGTAGCGCCCGTCCGGGGTGTACTTGGGCCCGCCGTGCAGGGCGTAGCGGGTCGGGAAGCGGTGGATCCGCTCGAAGGTGTCGCCGTCGAGCACGCTGGCGTGATGGTCGCCGGTCTCCACCACCACGAAGAGGTTGAGCGGGTCGGCCTCGAAGCGCGGCGCGTCGGGCAGCGAGCCGTCCGGATGCGGGACCGCCTGGCTGGCGAGGATCTCGTCGCGTCCCCAGGTGGGCGCCACCTCGGGCTCGCGGTAGAGCCACTCGGCCAGCGAGGCGATCGCCGCGTCGTCCAGCCGCTCGCCGAAGCCGGGCATCTGGCTGGCCGCCCGGCCGTCGCGGATCACCGTCTCGGCGGCCTCGGGCGTGAGCCGCGAGAGATTACTCGGCAGCAGCGCCGGGCCGATGCCGCCCAGGCGATCCTCGCCGTGGCAGGAAGCGCACTGGGCCCGGTAGAGCGCCTCGGGGCCCTCGGCCAGCGCCGGCGCGATGATCGTCAGCAGTGCGGCGCCGGCCAGGGTCGCGAAGCCGCGGGGGAACGAGAGCAATCGCATCAGAGCGCCACCCGCTGGGGCACCAGCTCCAGCGTCTCGCCCTCGATGAAGGTGGCCTCGGCCGGGGTGGGCTGGGCGAGGGTCGTGGCCAGGCGCACCACCTCACCCACCACGATCAGCGTCGGCGGCTTGAGCTCCTCGCGGGCGATGGTCTCGACCAGCTCGCCCAGGCAGGTGATCACCCGGCGCTGCTCGGGGGTGGTGCCACGCTCCACCAGGGCTACGGGGTGGCTCGCCGGCAGGCCGTGGTCCTGCAGCTGCCGGCTGATCAGCCCGGCATTGGCCAGGCCCATGTAGAACACCGCCGTATGGTGGGGCACCGCCAGGGCGCTCCAGTCCAGGGCCAGCTCGCCGTCGGCCTTGCAGTGGCCGGTGACGAAGGTGACGCTCTGGGCGTGGTCGCGGTGGGTCAGCGGGAAGCCGCCATAGGCCGCGCAGCCCTGGGCGGAGGTGATGCCCGGCACCACCCGGAAGTCGATGCCGTGCTCGATCAGCACCTCGGCCTCCTCGCCGCCACGCCCGAAGATGTAGGGGTCGCCGCCCTTGAGCCGCACCACTCGCCGGCCCTCCGTGGCCAGACGCACCAGCAGGGCGTTGGTCTCGTCCTGGGTCAGGGCGTGGCAGCGCGACGCCTTGCCGACGTAGAAGCGCCGGGCCCGGGGGCTCGCCAGGGCCAGCACCTCCTTGGAGACCAGGCGATCGAAGACCAGGCAGTCGGCCTGCTCGAGCAGCGACAGGGCGCGCAGGGTCAAAAGCCCGGGGTCGCCCGGGCCGGCGCCGACGATGGCCACCTCGCCGGGCGCCATGGGCGCCTCGGCGAGATCATAGGAAACGCGACGTGACGGCATGGAGGTATCCTCGCCTTACTGGATTTCGATGGCCTGGATGGGAGCAAAGGGCGCGCCGATGCGACGCTCGTCCGCCTCGGCGACCCCGATCTCGCGGTTGGTCAGGTAGCAGCCGGGATCCTCCTCCCAGGGGTCGCCGGTGACCTTCCAGGCCCGCACCCGGGTGTTGCCGTTGCAGATCGGCAGGAACCGGCACTCGCCGCAGCGCCCCTTGAGCGGCCGCGGCCGCTGGCGAAAGCCCTGCATCAGCGGATCCTGGGTATCGCGCCAGATCGCCGAGAAGGGCGTCTCGCGGACGTTGCCCAGGTGGTGGTCCCACCAGAAGGTGTCGGGGTGCACGTTGCCCAGGTTGTCGATGTTGGCGATGTGCTCGCCCGAGGCGTTGCCGCCCCAGTCGATCAGCTGCCGCTCCAGGGCCTCGGCCCGCTCGGGGAAGTGCTCGCGGGCCCACATCAGCAGGAAGGGGCCGTCGGCGTCGTTGTTGCCGGTGACGTACTCGCGTCGGATGCCGCGCTCTAGCTCACTGCGGCAATGATCGAACAGCCGGGTCATGGCGTCGCGGGTCATGCGGTACCAGGCGTCCTGCTTGCTGTGGCGCCGGCCGCGCCCGCCGTAGTTGAGGTGCGAGAGGTAGAACTTGTCGACGTCGTGCTCGTCGATCAGCGCCAGGATGTCGTCGAGCTGCTCGACGTTCTCGCGGGTCAGGGTGAAGCGCAGCCCCACCTTGATGCCGCGCGCCTTGCACAGCTTCACCGCGTGCATCGACTCGCGAAAGGCCCCCTTGCGCTGGCGGATGGCGTCGTGGGTGGCCTCCAGGCCATCGATGCTGATGCCCACGTAGTCGTAGCCGACGTCGGCGATGGCGTCGATGTTGGCCTCGGTGATCAGGGTGCCGTTGGTGGAGAGCCCGGTATAGAGGCCGAGTTCGCGCGCCCGGCGCGACAGCTCGAAGATGTCGGGGCGCATCAGCGGCTCGCCCCCGGAGAGGATCAGCGCCGGCACCTTGAAGGCCTTCAGGTCGTCGAGCACGGCGTGCGCCTCGGCGGTCGTGAGCTCGCCGGCGAAGTCGATGTCCGCCGAGGTGGTGTAGCAGTGCTTGCAGGTCAGGTTGCAGCGGCGGATCAGGTTCCAGATCACCACCGGCCCGGGCGGCTTGCGGGCCCCTCCTCGTGGGGCATGCCCCACAGGCGCCGGTTCCATCAGGCTCTGGATATAGCGGGTGACGCGAAACATGGCGTTCTCCTGCCTTCGTTAGGCTTGCGGGGCGCGGCGCGCCAGGCGCAGCCCGGTCTTCTTGAGGATGCGCGAGCTGTAGAGGATGCGGTGATCCCGGCAGGCCTCGCCGAGGCGGGCCCGCAGCGCCTCGGCCTGGCGCTCGACCTCCTCCCGGCTGCGCCCGTGGAGCATGGCGAAGAGGTTGTAGGGCCAGTGGGGCCGGTGGCGCGGTCGACGGTAGCAGTGGCTGACCCCCTCGATGGCGGCCACCTCCCGGCCCAGCCGCTCGACCTCGGCGTCATCGACGTCCCAGACGGTCATGCCGTTGGCCACGTAGCCCAGGCGATAGTGGTTGGGCACCGCGGCGACGCGCCGGATCACCCCGCGCTCGTGCATCGCCCGCATGCGCGCGAGCACCTCCTCGCCAGCGAGGCCCAGCTCGCGGCCCACCGCGCCCCAGGGATCGGGGACCAGCGGCAGCCCGGCCTGGGTGGCCAGCACGATGGCGCGGTCACGTTCGTCGAGGCCCCGTTCGTCGAGGCCCCGTTCGTCAGGACCGGTAGCATCGCGGACCGAGCCCTGGCTAGACCGGCAGATGGAGACGGACATGGAACTCCTCCTCCTTGGGCATGTTGAAGACCGGCAGGCCGGTGGCCGCCTCGATGGCCGCGATCACTTCACCGATGCGCGCCGGGGTCTCGGTGGCCAGCACGAACCACATGTTGAGCGCGTGCTCGCGACGGTAGTTGTGGGCCACCTCCGGGAAGGCGTTGACCGCCTCGACGACCCGCTCGAAGTCGGGCTCCGGCACCGCGAGGGCCGCCAGGGTCAGGCCGCCGCCCAGGCGCTCGGCGTGGTACATGGGGCCGAAGCGGCTGAGCATGCCGCTCTCGCGCAGGCGCTCGAGGCGGTAGAGCAGGTCGCCCTCGGCGATGCCCAGCGCCTCGGCGACGGCCGCATAGGGGCGCGCCACCAGCGGCAGGCCCTCCTGCAGACGATTGATCAGGCGGCGATCCACGCCGTCCAGCTCGGCCAGGCTCATGCGCCCTCTCCCGCGGCGTGGCGCCCGGACGCGCCGGCCTCACGCGCGTCTGCACCGAGCTCTCCTTCAGCGAGCTCTCCTGCCTGGATCTCTCCCGCATCGACCTCGGCCGCGTCGCCCTCTCGCGCATAGCGGGCGCCGCACTGGCGGTAGGCGTGGGTGCTGAACAGCACTCGATGGGCGATGTCATCGAGGCCGAGCCGCGCGACGATCGCCGCGAGCTCCTCGAGCACCCGCTCGCGGCGGGCACCGTGGATCATGCAGAAGAGGTTGTAGGGCCAGTCGGGCAGCCGTCGCGGGCGCCGATAGCAGAGCGTCACGGCGGTCTCGCGGGCCAGGCGCCGGCCCACCAGGGCGACCCGCTCGTCCGGCACGTCCCACACCACCATGGCGTTGGCCTCGAGGCCCAGCCGGCGATGGCGCACCACCAGGCCAAGGCGCTTGATCAGCCCCTCGGCCTGCCAGCGATGCGCGCAGGCTATCGCCTCCTCCTCGGCGAGCCCGGCCCGCTCGGCCAGGGTCTGCCAGGGCCGCGGCGTGAGCGGTAGGCCCCGCTCGAGCAGCGCGCGCAGGCGACGATGGGCCGCCGGCTCGTCAAGCGAGCGGGCGGCCTCGAGGGAGAGCGGGGTCGAGGATCTCATGTGCGCTCCAGTTCGGCCCAGGGAATGGGAAACGCCAGGTCGATATGGAAGCTCTCCAGCATCGGCAGGCGCAGGATCGTCACGCCCAGGCGTGCCTCGAGGGTGTCGAGGCGCGCGTCGAGCGCGGGCGCATCGGGGGCGGTCATCACGAACCAGAGGTTGTAGTCGTGTTCACGGGCCGGACCCTCGGGAGCCAGGGTGTCACGAGCCTGGTTGTCACGAGCATAGTTGTGGTTGACGCCGGGAGCGGCGTTGATGAGCTCTGCGAAGGCATCGCGCTCGGTCTCGGGCACGGCCACGGCGGCGAGCAGACTGGCGCCGGCTCGGGCATGGTCGAAGACCGGCCCCACGCGGCTCAGCACGCCCAGCGCCTGCAGGCGCTCCAGGCGCGCGATCACCTCGTCCTCGGCGGCGCCCAGGCGCTCGGCGATCCGCGCGAAGGGCCGGGAGCAGACCGGCAGGCCGCGCTGGTAGCTGTCGATCAGGCGACGGTCCAGCGCATCGAGATCTTGAACGTGGCAAGGTTGGGGTCGGCAATGCATCGGCACAGCTCACTCAAGGCGGGAAAGGCGGGCGGACCCCAAAGGGCCCGCCGCCGTGTCCCGCTCGGCTCAGTAGATGTCTTTCTGGGTGTTGATGACGTTGAACTTGCCGGTCGGGGTGACCAGACGCTCGTCCTTGATCACGTGTTTCAGCTCGCGAGTCTCGTCATCCACGATCACCAGCGCGGACGTCTCTTCCATGGTATTCCAGACGGAGAACCACACCTCGTCGCCGGCCTGGTTGTACTCCGGCTGCACGACCCGCTTGACGCCCTCGCCCACGTCGGCCCACTCGGCGATCGGCAGTACCTCATAGCCGGCCTCGAGGTCGTTGATGTCGAAGACCGCCACGCTCTGGCTGGGCCCTTCGCCCGGGTTAAGGGCGGTATCGACGTAGAGGTTGTCGGACTCCGGATGGGTCTTGATGAACAGCGAACCGCCGCCCTGGCCTTCTAGGGTGCGTACCACCTTCCAGGCGTTGTCGGGGTGCCCTTCCGGGTCGGTGCCGATCAGCGAGATGGTGTTGTCGCCCAGGTGGCTGGTGGCCCATACCGGCCCATGCTCGGCATCGACGAAGTTGGCGCCGCGACCCGGATGGGGAATCTTGCCCACATCGACGATCTCTTCGAGCTCACGCTCGAGCGCGTCGATGACCACGATCTGATTCGACTCGTTGGCCGCGGTAAGGAAGTAGCGGCCGGAGGCGTCCCAGCCACCGTCGTGCAGGAAGCGCGAGGTCCCGATCTCGACGGTAGAGAGGGCCTCCAGGTCCTCATAGTTGACCAGCTGGACCTTGCCGGTTTCCTTGATGTTGACGATGAACTCGGGGTGCTGGTGCGACCCCACGATAGCCGCCACGCGAGGCTCCGGATGGTACTCCTGGGTATCGACGGTCATGCCACGGGTGCTGACGATCCTATTCGGCTCCAGGGTCTGACCGTCCATGATCACGTACTGCGGCGGCCAGTAGGCACCGGCAATCGCATATTGATCTTCATATCCCTTGTACTTGGAGGTTTCGACGGAGCGCGCCTCCATGCCGATCTTGATGGTGGCGACGATGCTTGGATCTTCCATCCACAGATCGATCATGTCGATCTTGGCGTCTCGGCCGATGACGAAAATGTAGCGGCCGGAGGCGGACATGCGCGAGATGTGCACCGCATAGCCGGTATCGAGGACCTTGACGATCTCCTTGCTGCCGCCATCGATCAGCGCGATCTGGCCGGCATCACGCAGGGTGACCGAGAAGAGGTTCTCGATGTCCAGATCGTTCATCTGTTCGGTGGGGCGGTCCTCGGGGGCGACCAGCACCTCCCAGGTATCCATCATCTCGGGCATGCCGAACTCCGGCGGCACCGGCGGCTCGTGCATGATGTACTTGGCCATCAGCTCGACCTCATCATCGGTGAGATCGCCCGAGGTGCCCCAGTTGGGCATGCCGGCCGGTGAGCCGTAGGTGATGAAGGCCTTGAGGTAGTCCAGGCCGCGCTCCTGGGTAATGTCGGTGGTCAGCGGCTTGCCGGTGGCCCCCTTGCGCAGCACACCGTGGCAGCCGGCACAGCGCTGGAAGTAGATCTCCTTGGCCTTCTCGAACTCGGCCTCGGTCAGGTCCGGCGCCCCCGGGGTCCGCACCGATTTGGCAGACCCCGGATCCACGGCGGACTCGGTGCCCTGATAGGCGTTCTTGGCCTCGTCGACATCCTTGTGGCCATCCTGAGCCTGGGCCGTCGTGATACCCAGGGCGACGGTGGTCACCGCTACCGCCAGGGGCTTTAGATACCAGTCTTTCTTCATCATCGTTCCACCTCTGTCATGATCCTTGGATGCGCTGTCGTCAGGCCATGGCGCTGTCGTTATTCGACGGACGGCCAGCCGACGCGAACTCATGGTCGATGACCCTCCTGGCCCTGAGCGTGGCCCATGAACGCGTATAATTCATGCATCTTTAGCGATTCCCGCCTCGCTTTCCCTGCCGTTATTGACCTGCGTCAACGGCCATCGGCACCTACCTCCAAAGAGGCGTTGCGAGCCGTCTCGCGTCGTGCTTGAAGTGTCCTTTAGACGCCGTCTTGACCGCCGTCATGGCGCGACGCCCCGAGCGCCGCGAGACTGGAGTGGGCCCCGCTGGAGTGGGCCCCGCTGGAGGGTGCCCTGTCGAAAGGTGCCCTGACCGAGGAGCCCTGCCCAAGGAGATGCCATGCCCCTGCCCGCCCCCCGCCTTCTGCTGCTGGCCCTCTGCTGGCTGCCGGTCGCGGCGCTCGCCGATAGCGCGCTCTCACCAGCGCGACAGGCCGAGCTCGAGACGCTGCTCTATCAGGACTGCGGCTCCTGTCACGGCATGACCCTGCGCGGCGGGCTGGGACCGCCCCTGCCGCGATCACGCATGAACGCCTATGATCGCGACGGCTTGGCCGCGCTGATCCTCAACGGCGTGCCCGGCACCGCCATGCCCGGCTGGGCGGGACTGCTCAGCGAGCAGGAGGCCCGCTGGCTCGCCGATCACCTGCAGAACGACACCCCCCTGGATGAGTGACCGTTCATCGACCCGGCACTCGACTCGGCACTCAAATCGACAAGGAATCGCCATGATGCTCTTCGGACTGAGCAAGCCCCTGACCGCTATCGGCCTCGCCGCCCTGCTGGCCGGCTGCCAGGCCACGCCGCCGGTCGAGCCACGCGGCACCGGTGATCTCGGCGTGGTGGTGGAGCGCGCCACCGGCAGCCTGGCGGTGGTGGACACCAGCGAGCGGCGGATCCTCACCCGCGTCGAGGGGCTCGGCGACCTGTCCCACGCCTCGGTGAAGTTCTCCCGCGACGCCCGCTACGCCTTCGTCTTCGGCCGCGACGGCGGGCTCAGCCGGGTCGACCTGCTCAGCGGCGAGATCACCCACCGGGTGATGCAGTCCGGCAACAGCATCGGCGGCGCCATCTCCCAGGACGGCTCGCTGGTGGCGGTGGCCAACTACGAGCCGGGCGGAGTGCGGCTCTTCGACAGCAAGACCCTCGCACCGGTGGCCGAGATTCCGGCCACCTATCGCAACGCCCAGGGCGAGACCGTGCGCTCCAAGGTGGTGGGGCTGGTGGACGCGCCGGGTAACCGCTTCGTCTACAGCCTGTTCGAGGCGGGCGAGATCGCCATGATCGACATGAACGGCGAGGCGCCGGAGGTAACGCGCTTCCCCGATATCGGCAAAGCGCCCTATGACGCCCTGATCGGCCCTAACGGGCGCTACTACATCGCCGGGCTGTTCGGCGAAGACGGCCTGGCGCTGCTGGACCTGTGGCACGTCGAGGAGGGCGTCACGCGCATCCTGCCCGACTACGGCCGCGGCGAGGCGCGCCTGCCGGTCTACAAGATGCCGCACCTGGAGGGCTGGGCGGTGGCCGGCGACGAGGCCTGGCTGCCGGCGGTGGGGCGCCACGAGGTGCTGGTCGCCGACGCCGACGACTGGTCGCTGGTGGAGCGCATCCCCGTCCACGGCCAGCCGATCTTCGTCATGAGCCGCCCCGACGAGCGCCAGGTGTGGGTCAACTTCGCCCACCCCGACAACGACGTGGTGCAGGTGATCGATACCGAGACGCGCCGGGTCATTCGCACCCTCTCCCCGGGCGAGGCGGTGCTACACATGGAGTTCACCCCCAAGGGCGAGCACGCCTGGGTCTCGGCCCGCGACAGCGACCGGATCACCGTCTACGACACCCGCACCTTCGAGGTGCTGGCGACGCTTGAGAGCGAGTCGCCCAGCGGCATCTTCTTCACCGACCGGGCGCACCGCATCGGGCTATGAAGCGCCATGCGTCGGCGCCAGGGACGGCGTTGACGAGCGCGGCGAAGGCATCGCGCGCGGCTCAGAATAGTTCAGGCCAGCCGGGAAGATGAAACTCCTCCTGCAGGTGGCGTAGCTCGGGCTGGTGCAGCGCGGCGATACGACGTGCCAGCTCGCTGCCACGCGGCAGCAGATGCACTTCGATACGCCGACGATCGGCACGACTCGGGCGGCGCTCAACCAGACCCAGCTGCTGACAGCGATCTACCAGCGCCACCGTGCCGTGGTGCTTGGCCTGAAGGCGATCGGCCAGCTGGCCCACCGTGGCCCACTCTCCCCCCTCGAAGCCGAGCAGGTGCAGCAGTAGTTGATACTGCAACGGCGTCAGGCCGTGCTCGCGGCAGATGTCTTCACTCTGACGCAGGAAACAGCGCAGCTGATAGCGAAAGTGGGAGAGGCGCTGGAAGTCCTGCTTGGTCAATGCATCGTCACTCATGGGCAGTTTTCGATCCGGTGTGGGCGAAACCACGCGGCGTAGCAGGGTCCGCTTCGGCTTGACAGAGAATGAGACGGGTCCTAAAGATTAAGCAATAATATCACGCCATGATATTTTATCGCCCCTAAGACACGAGGAGGTTCTCCATGAACCCTGTGACGATATTCAAGCTTCCCTTCACCCGCCAGGCAGGCTGGAAGTCGCTGCAGCAGCGCCAAATCCCTATTCCCGTGCTGGCCTGGTGCCTGGTGCTGCCCATGTCGCTGCTGCCGCCGCTGCTGCTCTACTACGCCGGCACCCAGTATGGCGACGACTTCGTGGCCGGCTTCGCCGGCAGGGAGTGGCGCTTCATCACGACCATCCTGTTCCTGGCCGAGCTGCTCACCTTCTTCATGATGGGCTGGCTGATCCACGCCGTGGTCAACGGCACCCGAGAACTGTCGATCGGCTACCACGACGCCTACCTGCTGGCCGCCCTGGCGCCGCTGCCGCTGTGGTCCGCGTCCATCGTGCTGCTGATCCCCAGCCTGCTGCTCAACGCCCTGGCGGTGCTGGTCGCACTGGGCATCTCCTGCAATCTGCTCTACCACGGCCTGCAGGCACTGTGTGAGCGCAGCGACAACGACGTCACCACCATGTCGGCCACCTACACCATCATGGCCGCCGGCGTGCTGGCCTGGGGCATGCTGATGGCCATCGTCTGGGCCTACTAACCCCCTGCGACATTTCGCGTCAACCCCACAGGGTTTCGGCGTCGATCTTAAAGATGTATTTTACTTGCATCTTAAAAGACACCCCCTGACCGGAGCCCTGCCATGCTGACACCAGACCAGGAACGCCTGATCGCCGCTACCGCCCCCGTGGTGGCCGAACATCTCGACGCCATCACCCAGCGCTTCTATCCGCTGATGTTTTCGCGCTATCCCCAGGTGAAGCCGCTGTTCAACGAGACCCACCAGCGCGACGGCGGCCAGCCGCGGGCGCTGGCCGGCGCGGTGCTGGCCTACGTGCAGCTGCGCCAGGATCCTCAGCAGGCGCGGGGCGCGATGGGCACCATCGTCGGCAAGCACGTCGCCCTGGGCATCCAGCCGGATCAGTACCCCATCGTCGGCGAGTGCCTGATGGCCGCCATCGGTGAGGTGCTCGGCGAGGCGGTGACGCCGGAGGTCGCCGCGGCCTGGAGCGCCCTCTACGAGGAGCTCGCCGGCCTGCTCATCGAGCTGGAGGACCATCGCTACCACGAGTTCGCCCAGCGCCCCGGCGGCTGGCGCGGCACGCGGCGCTTTCGCATCGCCGACATCCGCCGCGAGAGCGCGGTGATCCGCTCCTTCGTGCTGGAGCCCGAGGACGGCGGCCCGGTGGCCGATCACGCGCCGGGCCAGTTCATCGGCGTGCGGCTGACCCTCGACGGTGAGCCGGTCTATCGCCACTACAGCCTCTCGGACGTGCCCAACGGCCGCTCCTATCGGATCTCTATCAAGCGCGAGCCCGAGGGCCGGGCGAGCCGGCACTTCCATGACGCGATGAGCATCGGCGATACCCTGGAGCTGCTGCCGCCCGCCGGCGAGCTGACCCTGCAGGGCGGTGACGAGCCGCTGCTGCTGGCCTCCGGCGGCGTCGGCCAGACCCCGCTGCTGCCCATGGCGCGCCACGCCCTGGCCGCGGGGCGCCGGGTGATCTACCTTCACGCTGCCCTGGACGCCGAGCACCATGCCTTCCGCGACGAGATCGCGGCGCTCGCCGCGGAACATCCTGAGCAGCTGCGCACGGTGTCCGTTCATGAGAGCGGTGCCGAGGCCGACCATATCGGGCGCATCGACCGCGAGCTGCTGGCGAGCCTGCTACCCGAGGACGCCCGCTGCTACTTCGTCGGCCCCCAGGGCTTCATGACCGCCGTGGACGGGGCGCTGGCGGCGCTCGGCGTGCCCGACGAGCGCCGTCACTATGAGCACTTCGGCCCCTCGCGCCCCCTCGACGCCGCCTGACGCTGGCTCAAGCACACGGTCCGACACCACGACGCCCCGGCATGGCCGGGGCGTCGTGGTAGGCGGGCCAGCATGATCTTATCGGCCTCACCGCCGTCGCCAAGGCGGTAGTCGTCGAGGATCGGCGCACGCACTCGCGTTATGGCGTCTCGACACCCCAACTCTCGGGCACGGACTGTGCCCTCAGTCCCTCAAAACGATCCGTCACGTAGCGGCTGTGACAGGCCACGCAGGACTGGGTCATCTGATTGAAGAGGTCCACCTGCTGCGGGGTATTCTGCTGTCTACCCGCCTCGGCCAGTGACGCCGACAGCTGATGTAACCTCGCGTCCAGCTGCAGGAACTCCGCCGGCACCGCGTCCTTCAGGTCCCGGCGATCCTGCTGGGTAAGGGACTGTTCAAGGATGAAACTGTCGTGGATAGCCTGGCCATTGCGTGCCACCACGTCATGCCTGCCCTGGATAATGGCGCTATACGTCTCCTGCATCGCCGCCTCGATCTCGACCATCTCTTTGACCAGCAGCCCGCGCAGCTTCTCGGTCAGGTCAGGGCCCACCGGCTCCGCGGCACCAGCGACGCTAGCCGCCGCCACGGTGCCCAGCATCACGGCAAATGCGATAGCTCGGTGGCATCGTCGTGGGTTATGCCACAAAGTGGTCACTCCGATGGTTCTACTCATTGCGGTGCGCGTGTTCATCGCGATACGCCTCACTCTACCGGTGTCGCGCCCTCTGCAAGGACGCCTCTTTGCCTGGATTCATCCAGGATCGTCGAGGATCACAATGTCCTCTTGTGTCAGTCGATCTCCTGGAACCGCAACATCGCTCTTCGGGTGGTCACGTGCCTCGCTTCAACAGCATGGTCTTGATATGGCCGATGGCGCGCATCGGATTGAGTCCCTTGGGACACACCCAGGTGCAATTGGCGATCTGCCGACAGCGAAAGACGCTGAAGGGATCGTCGAGCTCGGCCAGCCGCTCGTCCGTCGCGGTATCGCGGCTATCGATCAGGAAGCGATAGGCCTGAATCAGGCCCGCCGGACCGATGTACTTATCCGGGTTCCACCACCAGGAGGGGCAGGCCGAGCTGCAGCAGGCGCAGAGGATGCACTCGTAGAGGCCGTCGAGCTTCTCGCGATCGTCGGGGCTCTGCAGCCGCTCGCGGGCGGTGGGCGGGGCGTCGCTGATCAGCCAGGGTCGGATCTTCTCGAACTGTCGAAAGAACAGCGTCTGATCGACCACCAGATCTCGGATCACCGGCATGCCCGGCAGCGGCCGCAGGGTCAGGGTGCCGTCTCGGTCTAGCACCTCCTCTACCGGCGTGATGCAAGCCAGGCCATTCTTGCCATTGATGTTCATGCCATCGGAGCCGCAGACCCCTTCCCGGCAGGAGCGCCGATAGGCCAGAGAGGCATCGCGCTGCTTCAGGTGCTCGAGTACATCCAGCACCATCATCTTGCCGAAAAGCTCCTCCACCTCCAGCGTCTCGAGTCGCGGCCGCTCATCCTCCTCGGGATGGTAGCGATAGAGTCTTACCTTGATCATGACCGACCTCCGCTGCTGATTGTCCTTCTGTGCGGACCATGCCGCCCTGCAACCATCACCTGCATAGCGAGAACCGCCACCTCTATCCGCTCATCGAGCCCGGTATCCCTGCCGCTGAGCTGGATGGGATGTCGCCCCACACCCCGCTCTCGAGCCCTGCCGAAGGCAGCCCCGGCTTCCTGCTGCTTTACCGGCAGATCGCCGACCAGGGCTTCACGGGCGGATGGCCCCTCAAGGCCTCGGGGATCCGCCGTGGCGACCGCCACCCCGGTCGTAATGGAACGTCATGAAGACGATGCCCGGCGTCATCACCAGCCGCCAGGCCAGCTCTACGTCGTCATCGAACTGCTCGTCGAAGACGCTAACCGTGTCGATCAGGCTCTCGAGCCAGAGGTCGTAGAGCGCCGGGGGAATATCCCGGTGGTCCCGATCGTGGCTGATCGCCACCTGCTGCAGGTAGTAGTCGGCGTGGCTCGAGGCGTAGAACGCCAGCAGGTGATAGAAGGCCTTCTTGAGCATCGCCTGCTGGCGCGCCATGTCGGTGTGACGAAACTTCTCGGCGACCTGGGGCGAGGCGGCGAGGAAGCGCTCATAGAAGGCCGCGAAGAACGCCCGCCCCTCGACCTCGCGGTCGAGCACCCGCACGTAGCTCTCATCGAAGAGGCGTTCGATATCCATGGCCACCCCGCATGGTCAACAGGCCTGATCACAGCCTAGGCCAGGCGCGCACGCACGCCATGACCGGGGGCCGAACGGTGGGCAGGACATGACCTGGATCACGCCGATCGCGAATGCCCGCCCGGCATGACGCCCGTCAAGGGCGGGGCCGGGAGGGTCGACTAGCATGGTCGGGTTTTCATCGAGAGGAGTCGCGCCATGGAGCTCGTCTGCCCCGCCGGCAACCTGCCCGCCCTGAAGCGAGCCGTGAACGAGGGCGCCGATGCCGTCTACTTCGGCTTCCAGAACACCACCAACGCGCGCCAGTTCGCCGGGCTCAACTTCACCGACAAGCGCGCCGGGGAGGGCATCGACTACGCCCACGCCCGCGGCAAGCGGGTGTTCTGCGCCATCAACACCTACCCGCAGCCGGACGGCTGGGCGATGTGGACCCGCGCCGTGGATCAGGCCGCCGAGCTCGGCGTCGACGCCCTGATCATGGCCGACATGGGGCTGCTCGACTACGCCGCCCGGCGCCACCCGAGCCTCGACCGCCACCTCTCGGTGCAGGGCTCGGCGACCAGCCATGAGGCGCTGCGCTTCTATCACGAGCAGTTCGGCATCAAGCGCGCGGTGCTGCCCCGGGTGCTCTCGATCACCCAGGTCCGCGACCTGGCGAAGCAGAGCCCGGTGGAGCTCGAGGTGTTCGCCTTCGGCAGCCTGTGCATCATGGCCGAGGGGCGCTGCTACCTCTCCTCGTACCTCACCGGTGAGTCGCCCAACACCCGCGGCGTCTGCTCGCCGGCGGCCCATGTGCGCTGGGAGGAGACGCCCCAGGGCCTGGAGTCGCGCTTGAACGGCGTGCTGATCGACCGCTACGCCGAGGGCGAGCGGGCCGGCTACCCGACCCTGTGCAAGGGGCGCTTCGCGGTAGGGGGCGAGACCTACCACGCCATCGAGGAGCCCACCAGCCTCAACACCCTGGAGCTGCTCCCGGAGCTCAAGGAGCTTGGCATCAGCGCGGTGAAGATCGAGGGCCGCCAGCGCAGCCCCGCCTACGTCTCGAAGGTCGCCGGCATCTGGCGCCAGGCCCTGGACCGTGTCGAGCGCGCCCCCGGGCACTTCCGCGCGGATCCCGCCTGGATGGCCGGCCTCGGCGAGCTCTCCGAGGGCGCCACCACTACCCTGGGCGCCTACGAGCGCCGCTGGAAATAGGAGAGAGCCCATGTCCGCATCCCCCACGCTCCAGCTGTCGCTCGGCCCGGTGCTCTTTTACTGGACCCGCGAGCAGTACGCCGACTTCTACCGCGCGGCCGCCGACTGGCCCGTCGAGACCGTTACCCTGGGCGAGTCGGTCTGCTCGCGGCGCCGCGACATGAAGCTCGACGACTGGCTGGGGCTCGGCCGCGAGCTGGCCCAGAGCGGCAAGCGAGTGGTGCTGGCAAGCCAGACCCTGATCGAGTCCGAGGCCGACCTGCGCGACCTGCGCAAGCTGTGCGACAACGGCGAGTTCACGGTCGAGGCCAACGACCAGAGCGCGGTGCAGCGCCTCGCCGCCGCCGGGCTGCCCTTCGTCGCCGGGGCCGCGCTGAACCTCTACAACCCGGCCTCGCTCGCCGTGCTGGCGCGGGCCGGCATGCAGGGCTGGCAGGCGCCGGTGGAGATGTCCCGGGACGATCTGACCCGGCTGCTGGCCGACTGCCGCGAGCAGGGGCTCGAGGCGCCCTGCGAGGTCTTCGCCTACGGTCACCTGCCGCTGGCCTGGTCGTCGCGCTGCTTCACCGCGCGGCGCCACCAGAAGCCCAAGGACCGCTGCAAGTTCGTCTGCCAGAAGTATCCCGAGGGCCTCGCCCTGCGCTCCCAGGAATCGCGCGAGGTGTTCACGCTGAACGGCATCCAGACCCTCTCCGGCGCCTGCCAGGACCTGCGCCACGAGCTGCCGACCATGGCCGAGATGGGCGTGGCGAGCGCCCGGCTGAGCCCACGCGCCGAGGGCATGGCCGAGGTGGTCGATGCCTTCGATGCGGCGCGGCGCGGCGCGCTTCCCGCCCCCGACCCGCTGGCGCTGGTGGATGCCGAGGTCTGCGACGGCTACTGGTACGGCCGCCCCGGCATGGACAACACCCGCGGCGTGAGCGCGCCGTGAGCGCGCCGTGAGCGAGCCGGGCCTGCGTCGGCCCGGCGCCGACGACATCCGCCTGCCGGTGGCGAGCCTGACCGCGCTGAGCACGACGGACTTCCCCGGCCGGCGCGCCGCGGTGATCCACCTCCAGGGCTGCCCGCTGCAGTGCGGCTACTGCGAGGTCAGCGAGATGGCCGTCCCGCGCCACGGCGATCCCGGCGAATGGCCGGCGATGCACGCCTTCCTGGCGGCGCGGACCGAGGGGCTCGATGCCGTGGTATTCAGCGGCGGCGAGCCCACCCTGCATGCCGACCTGCCGCGTGCCGTCGAGCAGGCCCGCGCGCTGGGGCTGGCCGTGGGGCTGCACACCGCCGGCCCCTACCCGGAGCGCCTGGCCGAGCTGCTGCCGCGGCTCGACTGGGTGGCCCTGGACGTCAAGGGCCGCGGGCGCGACGTCGACCGGATCTGCGGGCGCCGCGGTATCTGGCAGCCGCTGGCCCGCAGCCTCTCGCTGCTGCTGGAGGGCGCGACGCCCTTCGAGTGTCGCACCACGGTGCACTGGCGGGACTTCGCCCTGGACGACCTGGAGCGCCTGGCGATGACCCTGGCCGACTGCGGCGTGCGCCACTACGCCCTACAGCTGGCGCGCCTCGAGCGCTGCCGCGACCCCGACTACTGCCTGCCGGTGGCCGGCGCCCCGCCACGTGAGGCCCTGGCGGCGCTGGTGCGCCGGCTCGCCCCCCACTTCGCACGGCTCGACCTGCGCCTGTGACGCCCCGATCCTCCCGAGCCTCTCGTCCTGAGCAGCGGCCCGACCCTCGATAGGGCGCCGCGCCCGACGGCGCCTCCCCCTGCCCGCTCGCTTGCTTTCCACACGCGCCGAGCGCGGCTTTGCTGACCTGGATCATGTCCCTCGCCGGCCCGAGCGATTAGCCTTCACACACCATATGTAGTGTTTAGGATCTATTTAAATGGCACATATAGACAAACCCACGCCCCTTCCCCGTCGCGACAGGGCGCGCGTCGATGTCGCCAGCACCGTCGACGAATACCTGCAGCGCGCCGACTGGCGCGTCCATGCCAACGCCAATCAGGGCTACTCCCTGGGCGGCCTGATCCTCAACGTCTCCGGCAAGCTGATCGCCAACTACTGGCTCGACGAGATCTATCCCGAGGCGGTCGGCCAGGCCCATCGCGAGGGCGACCTGCACATCCACGACCTGGACATGCTCACCGGCTACTGCGCCGGCTGGTCGCTGCGCACCCTGCTCATCGAGGGCTTCAACGGCGTGCCGGGCCGGGCCGAGAGCGCCCCGCCGCGCCACCTCTCAAGCGCCCTGGGACAGATGGTCAACTTCCTCGGCACCCTGCAGAACGAATGGGCCGGCGCCCAGGCCTTCAGCTCCTTCGATACCTACCTGGCGCCCTACGTGCGCCGGGACGGCCTGGACTACCCGGCGGTTCGCCAGGCGATTCAGGAGTTCATCTACAACCTCAACGTGCCCTCCCGCTGGGGCAGCCAGACGCCCTTCACCAACCTGACCTTCGACTGGACCTGCCCGGCGGACCTGCGCGACCAGGTGCCGATCATCGGCGGCGAGGAGCAGCCCTTCACCTACGGCGAGCTTCAGGCCGAGATGGACCTGCTCAACCGCGCCTACCTGGAGGTGATGGCACAGGGCGACCGCCAGGGACGCGTCTTTACCTTCCCCATCCCCACCTACAACATCACCCCCGACTTCGACTGGGAGAGCGACAACGCCGAGCGGCTCTTCGCGCTCACCGCGCGCTACGGGCTGCCCTACTTCCAGAACTTCCTCAACTCCGACCTGGAGCCGCACATGGTGCGCTCCATGTGCTGCCGGCTGCAGCTCGACGTCAGCGAGCTGCTCAAGCGCGGCAACGGCCTGTTCGGCAGCGCCGAGCAGACCGGTTCGCTGGGGGTGGTGACGATCAACTGCGCGCGGCTCGGTCACCGCTTCGCCGGCGACCGCCCCGGGCTGCTCGAGGAGCTCGACCGCCTGCTGGCGCTGGGCCGCGACAGCCTGGAGATCAAGCGCACGTGTATCCAGCAGTGGATGGACGCCGGTCTCTACCCCTACAGCCAGCGTTACCTCGGCACCCTGCGCAACCACTTCTCCACCCTGGGGGTGAACGGCCTCAACGAGATGGTGCGCAACTTCAGCGAGGACACCCACGACATCGCCGACCCCGAGGGCCAGGCGCTGGCGCTCGAGCTGCTCGACCGGGTGCGCGACCGGATGCGCGACTTCCAGCAGCAGACCGGGCACCTCTACAACCTCGAGGCCACGCCGGCCGAGGGCACCACCCATCGCTTCGCCCGGGAGGACCTGAAGCGCTACCCGGCGATCCTCCAGGCCGGCACTCCGGAAGCGCCCTACTACACCAACTCCAGCCAGCTGCCGGTGGGCCACACCGACGACCCCTTCGAGGCGCTGCTCCACCAGGACCCGCTGCAGACCCGCTATACCGGCGGCACCGTGCTGCATCTCTACATGCGCGAGCGGCTCTCCTCGGCGCGCGCCTGCCGGCAGCTGGTGCACACCGCCCTGTCGCGCTTCCGGCTGCCCTACCTGACCATCACCCCGACCTTCTCGATCTGCCCGGTCCATGGCTACCTGGCCGGCGAGCATGAATTCTGCCCGACGTGCGACGACGCCCTGCTGGCAGAGCAACAGGCGCAGGCCGCCGTGGCCGGCGCCGAGACCCACTGAGAGCTCTCATTTCCAGGCCTCCAGTGATGCTGGGCGCCGGGGGCAAGGCGAAGCGAGGGTCCTTTGCCATGGATGGCAAAGCTAGCGCCCAGGGATGGGTCCACAGCGCTCTCGCCGAGGCTTGACGCCGGTAAAGCTCAGCTCTCTGCAGGAGTGTGAAAGGAGCCCAGAGCAAAGTTAGGAGATTCTTATGAGCACGATCCAGACCCAGCGCGATGCCCTGCCCACCGACCGCCGCCAGCCATGCGAGGTGTGGACCCGGGTGATGGGCTATCACCGCCCGGTCAGCCAGTTCAACCTCGGCAAGCGCAGCGAGCACCGCGAGCGCACCCCCTTCACCGAGCGCGCCGCCGACCGCTGATCCTGAGCCGCCGGGGATCGCCCCCGGCGGCGTTCACATCCTCCTCGCCACACCAGAGCCCCGCCATGGATGCATCCCGCGAGATTCACCTGCCGGTTGCCGGGCTGACCCGGCTGACCACCCTGGACTTTCCCGAGCGCCTGGCCGGCGTGATCTTCCTGCAAGGCTGCCCGCTCGCCTGCGGCTACTGCCACAACCCCCAGATGCTCGCCCCGCGACGCGGCGAGGCCGCGGAGTGGGCCTCGGTGCGTGACTTCCTCGAGCGTCGCCGGGGGCTGCTGGAGGGAGTGGTGTTCAGCGGCGGCGAGCCCGTCATGCACCGCGACCTGCCCTCGGCGGTGCGCGAGGTCGGGGCGCTGGGCTTCGCCGTGGGGCTGCATACCGCCGGCGCCTACCCGGACCGACTGGCCACGCTGCTGCCGACACTGGACTGGGTGGGACTGGACGTGAAGGGCGAGGCAGCCAGAGTCGAGGCGATCGTCGGGCGCCCCGGCATCGCCCCGCGGCTGGCCCAGAGCCTCGACATGATGCTCGAGAGCGGCGTCGCCTTCGAGTGTCGCACCACGCTACACGGGCGCGACTTCACCCTGGCCGACGTGGAACGCCTGGCCCTGACGCTGGCCGAGAGGGGCGTGCGCCACTATGCGCTGCAGCTCGCCCGCCACGACCAGTGCCTGGACCCGCGCTACGCCGCGCCGGTGCCCGGCGGCCTCTCCCGGGTCGATCTCGAGGCGCTGGTCGCACGGCTGGCGCCACGCTTCGAACGCCTGGAACTTCGCCACTAGGCATCAAGACACGGGAATCATCTGGTCATGTGACGCTCGTCAAAAGACACCGGCGAATAGTCGACTAGCCTGATCGGACTTCCCGGCGCTTCAAGCGAACCATGCCACTCGATCGACAGCCTCGAGCTGCCCAACCAGAGAACGCGGGAGGCAGGCGGTCGACATGTACCTGACGTTAGCCGATATCCTGCTGGCCACCAGCATCATCCAGTCACTGGGACTGGCCGCCTTCCTGCTGCTGCCGGGGACGTGTCGGCTGATCAGCAACCGCCTGCTGGCGGCCAGCGTGCTCACCTTCGCGGCCGGCCTCGGCGAGGTCTTCCTCTATTCCACCGGGGTCGCCCTGCGGCACCCCAACCTGGCCTATCTGGGCACCCTGGTCGGCCTGCTCCAGGCGGGCCTGCTCTATCTCTATGCCCAGTCACTGATGTACCGGGACTTCCGTCTCGTACCCGGGCACGCCATCCATACCCTGCTGTTCTGGGTGGTCTCGGCCATCTTCCTGGTGGAGTACTACCTGCAGCCCAGCGAGGTGAAACTCCAGATACTGATGAGTCGTGACCATCCGGGCGTGCTGACCTCTCCCCTGCTGGCCGCTGCCATCCACCTGGTCTTCCTGGGCTACCTGTGGGCCACCATTCGCGCCCTCGGCCGCTTCGGCACCACGATACGCCAGCTCTTCTCGAACCTGGAGAACAAGCAGCTGGCGTGGCTGCGCACGCTGCTGATCGGCTATGCCTTTGTCTGGACCCTCAGCCTGCTCTATTGCCTCTCCGCGCATGTCTTCAAGGGCAGCGCCAGCGCCCAGTGGGTCTCCGCCATCGGTGCCGTGACCGGCTTCCTGTTCATCAACTACCTGCTCATCCACGCCCTGCGCCAGCCCGCCATCTTCTCGGGACTGAGTGCCGAAGAAGCACACCTCGCCCGGAGCGACGACGACCGGGACGCACCAGATGAAGACGTGGATGATGCACTGCTTGGGCGCCTCGCGACCCACATGACCGAGGCGAGGCCCTATCTGGACGCCAACCTGACGGTGGAACAGCTGGCCCGCCAGCTGGGCGTGCCCACACGTGAGCTGTCAGAAACGATCAACCGGGGGCTGGAGAAGAACTTCTTCGAGTTCGTCAGCGACTACCGCGTCGCCGACGCCTGCCGGCGACTGCAAGCGGCCGAGGCCAGCACGACCATCCTGCAGGTGATGTACGACTCTGGCTTCAATTCCAAGTCGGTCTTCAACACGGCCTTCAAGAAGACTACCGGCATGACCCCAAGCGCCTACCGAGCCCGGTGACAGCCGCTTGGGATCATGGCCCCCCCCTTCGGCGTTCGACTTTGCGTAATCGTTAACAGAACTTTCAACCAGCTGATAACCAGGAAATTTCTGCAAGTTCGAACGCGTGCTGCCGAACGACCCAGGCCTCTCGACTCCCTAGCATGAAGGCACAGTCGATATGCAGATCGACTGGCCCATCCACGACTTCGGAGCAAGACACCATGACACTTCCCCTTCGCAAGCATCTGCTGGCCATCATCACCGCCTCCGCCCTTGCCCTACCGCTGGCGACTCCGGCGCTCGCCCACTGCGACGCCATGGACGGCCCGTTGCTCACGGAAGCGCAGAAGGCCCTCGACTCGGGCGATATCACCCCGATACTGAAATGGGTGCCCGTCTCGGACGAAGCCGCGCTGGCAGAGACCTTCGACAAGACACTGAAGGTCCGGGAACTCGGCGATGACGCCCGAGAGCTGGCCGACCAGCAGTTCTTTGCCACGCTGGTGGAGATTCACCGTGCCTCGGAAGGCGCCCCCTTCACCGGCATCAAACCGGCAGGCGATATCGATCCTGCCATCCAGGCGGCCGACCGCGCGCTGGAAGAGGGTGAGATCGATGCCTTCCTGGCGCGCGTGGTCGAGAAGTTCGAACAGCAGGCCCGCTCGGACTTCGAGGCTACCCTCGCGGCCAAGCAGCGGGCCGACGACAGCCCCGAGCTCGGCCGGGAGTTCATCGAGCATTACGTGAACTATGTGCACTACCTCGAGGAGGTGCACAACGTGATCGCCGGCAGCGGCAGCTCAAACGCGCATTGAGCCACAGCCCCTGGAGTTGGTACCGCCCCGGGTCACCAGAATGGCCCGGGGCGGTAGTGCGCACCACCCATACCCTCATCCTTGCCTCTTTCCTCCCCCGAGGATCAGCGCTCATGGCGTGTTATACCGAGTCCTCTCGACCATTCCAGCACCTTGTCACTGTGCTCAGTGTCGGCGCTCTGTGGTAGTAGGGGCATGGGCTCCGCGAAAGACTGCGCGGCCTCCACGACAGGCATGGGGTTTGAGCGTTGCTCAAATCGGGAGGCGAAGACTGACTTCGAAGCCATCCTCTCGCCCCGTCGCGGGGGAGGCAAGCGTCAGGGTGGCGCCCACCCCGGCCGCGATCGCCTGAGCGATGGCGAGACCGAGACCGGATCCGCTGGCTCGGGTCCTGGCCCGCACGAAGCGGTCGGTCAAGTGCACCAACTCCTCTGCCGGCACCACCGGCCCGGCATTGACCACCCGCAAGGTGCCGTCGGCCGTCAGGCTGACTTCCACGGGGCGACCCTCGACGCCGTGTTTCAGGGCATTCTCGATCAGGTTGCGGACCAGGATCGCCAGGGCATCCGGATCGATCGATGAGAGCACCGGCCCCTTCTCGGGCAGCGCCAGTTCGAGGCGCGTCTCGGCCGCGCGGCGAACGTCATCGACGACGTGGGTGATGATCGGCAGTACGTCCTGGGGCGTCTCGGCCAGGAGCCCACCGCTCTCCGCCTTGGCCAGCTGCATCAGCTTCTCCGACAGCCGCGATAGCTCACGCAGCGACGCCTCGATGCGCGATGCCCGATCCTGCAGCGGCCCCGGCGGCGCCTCATGGCGCAGACGCTGCACCTGGGCCAGGGTCGCCGCCAGAGGCGTGCGCAGCTCATGGGCGCTATTGGCGGTGAAGCTGCGTTCGGACTCCAGCGCGCGACGTAATCGCTCCAGCAGATGGTTCACCGCCTCGGCGATCGGGGCAACCTCTGCCGGCAGGCGCTTGCCCTCCACCCGCGACAGATCCCCTGCCCCGCGCGCCTCGAGCGCCTCCCGATACTCAAGCACCCCGCGAAGGCTGTGGCGCACGAACCACCAGATGCCGATCAGGCTAAGAGGAATCAGCCCCGCCAAGGGCAAGAGCAGCATCACGATCGCCTGCCATTTTGCCTGGCGTCGAGAGGCAAGCGGCTCGGCGAGCTCGATGAAAAGAGTATCGCTGATCGCCGTGGTGCCGTAGAGCCGATGCGTCGCGGTGCTGCGCAGACCCGCCTGAGGCGTCGCCGGAAAGATGGACGGATCGACGTCATGCGATGCGAGCAAGGCGTTGCCGGACGCATCGCGCACCAGATAGGTAAGATATTCTTCGTGGGCACGCAAGGGGGCAACGTACTGCACCAGGTCGGGATTATCCCGATTGACGATCTCGACGACGGCCAGCGACAGGATGCGCTGCGCGGTCTCCTCCAGGGAGCTATCGAGGGTCCTGTCGATGGTATGTTCGACGATAAGCGCCGTGACCGTGGTGGCGACCAGCCAGAGTAGCGTCACCCCCAGGGTCAGGCCGAGGCCGAGGCGTCGCTGCAGGCTGACCGGCTCGCTCACGTCCGCCCCAACCGATAGCCCATGCCTCGCACCGTCTCGATGCTGGCGTGGCCCAGCTTCTTGCGCAGGCGGCTGACATAGACCTCGATAGTGTTGCTCTCGATCTCGGCACCGAACGCATAAAGATGATCCTCGAGCCGGGAGCGAGTCAGCAGCGCGCCGGGCCGCTGCAGGAGCGCCTCGAAAAGCGCCCACTCCCGGGCCGTCAGCTCGACGCCGTGTCCGGCCCGGCGCACCGAATGATTGACCAGATCGATCTCCAACTCGCCCACGCGGATCAGCGGATTGGGATTGCCACTGTAACGCCGTGCCACAGCGGCGATCCGAGCGGACAGTTCCGCCAGGTCGAAGGGCTTGACCAGGTAGTCGTCCGCGCCGGCGTTCAGCCCTTCAATACGGTCGGATATCTGATCCTGCGCGGTCAAGATAATCACCGGGGTGGTATCGCCTGCCTGGCGTCGGCGCCTCAGAAAATCGAGTCCCCGGCCATCGGGCAGCATCAGATCGAGCAGAATCAGATCGTAGGCGGTCGTCGCGACGCTCGCCTCAGCGTGCTTTAAGCACTGCATCCAGTCCACCGCATGGCCATCCTCGGTGATCTGTTCGCGCACCGCCTCACCCAGGGAGGGCGCATCCTCGATCAGTAATATCCGCATGCCCCACCTCCTTGCTTCACCGGTATGTCCTGACGCTAGCAGGTCTGTCTGACGACGGCCTGAACGGAGGCGCTGTCACCCCGAGCCGGACAGCGGCGTGTCCCCTTCAGGCTGCTGTCAGGAGGCCGGCTTACCCTGACAGCGTGACCCTCACCTGGACTCACCTGGAGAAGACCATGAAAACGCCACTGCTTGTCACCACCACACTGGCCGTCGCCCTGGCGGCCGGAATGAGCGTCGCCGATGACGACTGCCGTGATCCGGTCGCCGACTGGCAGCCTCGCGACGTCCTGCGCCAGCAGCTCGAGGCCAAGGGCTGGGAGGTACGCCGCATCAAGGTCGATGACGGCTGCTACGAGGTCAAGGGCCTCGATCAGGAGGGCAACGAGGTCGAGGCGGAGTACGCCCCGGCATCGCTGCGCCTGCGCAAGCTGGAAATCGAATACGACGATGACGACAAGGAATACGACCGCTCCGATGACGATGACGATGACGATGACGACGACGACAGCGAAGCTACCAGCCGGCGCTCGGAGTCTCGCACCGGCCCCGACGGCGGCATCGTCAGTGGCAAGCCGTCCGTCCGCATCGAGTGAGGCGTTGTTTCATACGGACGCTAGATTGCCCGATACCAACATGTGACGGAGACAGACGATGAAAAGACTCACCCTTGCTCTTGCCCTCGGCCTTGCCGTTGCCATCGCGCTGCCGGCCCTCGCCCAGGCGCGGGAGGTGACCTTCAATACCGAGCTGAAAAACTACGGAGGCGATGGCGCCTATGTGGCGCTCTACCTTACCGACGGCGACGGCCAATACCAGGGGACGCTCTGGATCGCCGGAGAGAAGTCGAAATACTACAAGCACCTGCGGGACTGGGCGCGCGGCAGCGGTCAGCGCAGCAGTGAATATGACGGACTGACCGGCGCCAGCGTCGGCAGCGGACGCTCCCTGACCATCACCCTGGATCTTGCCGATGCGCTGATCGACGCCGGGTATGAGGTGCGGGTCGACACCGCCGTCGAGGACATGCGTGACAATCGCGCCGACGTCGTCGTCCCGCTGACCACGGAAGGCGCGGACAAGCCGGTCTCGGGCCGTGGCTACGTGCAGTCATTCCGCTACACCTTCTGATTGATCGAGGAGCACAGACCCCATGCTACGCCAGCTTCATTCGCTACCCGGCCTGATCGCGGCGCTGTTCGTCATCGTCCTCTCGGTGACCGGGGCGATTCTGTCGCTCAATCCGGCGCTCGAGCGGGCGGGCGCGGTGGTGCCCGCCGCCGGGCAGATCAGCGTCGCCGAGCTGGCGGGCAAGGTGGCGGAGCATTACCCAGGGGCCGAGCAGATCGAGCGCACGCCCTCGGGCACCCTGATCGTCTATTACACCCGAGACGGCCAGGTGGGAGCCGATCGGGTGGATCCGCGCACCGGGCAGGCCATCGCGGCCGATGAGCCGTCGTCATTCTCGCGCTGGGTGAAGAACCTGCACCGCTCCCTGCTGCTCGACACGCCCGGTCGTGCAGTGGCGGGCATCACGGCGCTGGCGATGGTGGTGCTGGCGATCTCCGGTGCGCTGCTGCTGACCGCTCGCCTGGGCGGATGGCGTCAGCAGCTGCGCCCAGTGCGCGGCACCGTGGGTCAGCGGCTGCACATCGAGCTGGGCCGGGTAGCGATTCTCGGCCTGCTGCTGTCGGGGCTGACCGGGTCCTATCTTTCCGCGACCACCTTCGGCCTGGCCCCGCAGGGCATGGCGGCCGAGCCCGAATTTCCGCTGGAGGTCAGCGGCGGCCCCCCCGCCGCCATCGATACCCTCGCGGCCTTGAAGGCAACGGACTTAAGCGACCTGCGAGAGCTGGTCTACCCCTACCCGAACGATCCCACGGACATGGTCTCCCTGGGGACCGATCAGGGCGCCGGCTATATCGACCAGGCCAGCGGTGAGTGGCTTACCTATCAGCCCCATGATGCAACCCATAAGCTCTATGAGTTCATCTATATGCTCCACACCGGCGAAGGCCTCTGGTGGCTGGGTTTAATCCTCGGCCTGGCCGCCCTGACGGTGCCGGTGATGGCCGTGACCGGCACGATCATCTGGTGGAAGCGCCAGCGGTCGAAGCCCAAGATTGCCGCCAACAGCGGGCCGAACGCCGCGGACAGCGTGATCCTCGTCGGCAGCGAAAGCAACACGACCTGGGGCTTCGCCAAGACCCTGCACGACAGCCTGGCCCGAGAGGGACATCGCGTGCATACCGCCTCCATGAACCAACTGGCTTCTCGCTATCGCGGCGCGCAACGGCTGTTTATCCTCACCGCGACCTACGGAGACGGTGATGCGCCGGCCTCGGCCAACCGGTTCCTGGCGCGGCTCGAGAAAATCAAGGAGGTGCCTGAGCTTCCCGTCGCCGTGCTGGGCTTCGGTGATCGGCAGTTCCCGCAGTTCTGCGGGTTCGCGAAGGAGGTCGAGACGGCGCTCGCTGCCAAGGGCTTTACGCCGCTGCTGCCGCTCGACACCATCGACCGGCAGTCAACCCAGGAGTTCGCCCGCTGGGGCCACGCGGTGGGCAAGTTACTCGGCAGCGACCTGCCCCTGGTCCATACGCCGGTGCGACCACGCACCACCGCGCTGGCACTCGCCGAGCGGGTGGATTACGGTGCCGATGTGCAGGCCCCGACCGCCGTGCTGCGTTTCAAGGCGCCTGAAGGTGGCGGCAAGACCGGCCTGCTGAGCCGTTTGCTGGGGCACACCGACCTGCCGCATTTCGAGGCCGGCGACCTGGTCGGTATACTGCCGTCAGACAGCCACGTGCCGCGCTTCTATTCGCTGGCCTCCGCCTCGAAGGACGGCACCCTGGAGATCTGCGTGCGCCAGCACCCCGGTGGTCTGTGCTCGGGCTTCCTCCATGCGCTGCCGATAGGCGGCACCATCGAGGCCTTCATCCAGCCCAACCCGGACTTCCGCCCCGCCGCCGGCAAGGCGCCGATCGTGCTGATTGGCGCGGGCACCGGCATCGGACCGCTGGTCGGTTTCATCCGCCATAACAGGGCACATCACCCCATGCACCTCTATTGGGGCGGCCGCAATCCTCAGTCCGACTTCCTCTATGAGCCGGAGCTGGCCACCTACCTGGAGGACAAGCGGCTGACGTCGCTCAACGCCGCCTTCTCTCGCGTCAGCGAGCGCGCCTATGTTCAGGACAAGATCGCCGTGGATGGGGCGGAACTACGCCGGTTGATCGAGAGGGGCGCGCAGATCCTGGTCTGCGGCGGTCGGGACATGGCGGCAAGCGTCATGGCGGCGCTGGACGAGGTCATGGCGCCTCTCGGCATGGACGTCGCAATGCTCAAGGCCCAGGGCCGCTATCGTGAGGACGTCTATTAGCCAGGTCCCTGAGCCACCATGGCGGCATGTCCTCCCAACGCAGACGCCCAACAACGCGCACGCGACTCAAGGCGTCTGCATGGCCATGAGGGCGGTTCAGCTCGTCCGGACTGCGTTATCCACAGGGCCTTTGACGGGCCCGCTTATCCACGACTGGACCCACCGCAGCCGGCATAGCAGGTGGGGCCGGAGTGACGGCTTCGAAGCAGAAGTTAATAATGTCGTGATTGCTGTATTCATAAAGACGTTTAAGGCTGGTGTCAGGTTAAGGCTGCAGAATTCAAACAAACTCAAACCGGAGTTTGTTCATGCCTAACATACGCACCAGTATCACCCTTTGTCTGATTTTGGCGGCTCAGCTCAGCTTCTGGGCCCCGGGCCTGAACTATGAACAGTTACTGACACTCAGTGGATATCTTGCCATCAATTTCATGTCCATCACCATGGTGTTAGCTACCCGACCTGGATGGCTGGAGTCGCCGTTGGGTGGTCTGGACAGCATGTATCAGCTGCATAAATGGACCGGCATTCTGGCCGTAATTCTTGCGCTGACACACTGGCTGATCGAAATGGCGGATGATGGTCTCGAAGCGCTGTTTGGCTCGGATCGGAGCTTGCAGGAAGCACACTTTTCGGGCCTGCTGGACGGCCTTCAGGATGGCGCTGAAGGCTTGGGCGAACCCGGCCTGTATCTGTTGCTGTTTCTAGTTGTCATTACCCTGACCCGATGGGTGCCCTACTATTACTGGCGTTACCTGCACCGGGTGATGCCACTGATTTATCTGGCACTGGCCGCCCATGCAGTGTTGTTGGCGCCGCTGAAATGGTGGCAACAACCCACCGGCTGGCTGATGGCACTGCTGGTTGTGGGTGGTACCGTCGCAAGTCTGCAATCGCTGACCGGGCAAAGCGGTGAGAGCCGCCGCTACAAAGGGCTGGTTCAGGCCGTCAAGCGGACATCAGCCAACATCACGGAAGTCGTCTGTGAGATGGGCAAGCAGTGGCCAGGGCATCAAGCCGGACAATTCGCCCTGGTGACCTTCGACCGGATTGAAGGGGCGCATCCTTTCAGCCTGTCCAGTGCTGACAACGACAGCGGACAACTCAGTTTTCACATCAAGGCACTGGGAGACTACACCCGCAAGATTCCGCACCGGCTAAGCAGCGGCCAGGCGGTTACGCTAGAAGGCCCTTATGGTCGCTTTGATCCCGACAGCGGCAGAAAAAACGGTTCATCGCAGATCAGCGTGAAATGGGCAAGGCGCGTGAGGACAAGCAGGATAGAGAAACGGCGGTAAATCCGAGTAAGCTGATATTCGCCAAAACGTCAGCCTACGGACACCGCCGTTGCCATGGATGCTACCCCGCTCTGCCTGTTCTGGAAAGGCTTCACCGTCACCCA
>Ga0208138_100064_pt1 | contig 84853 bp, 74 predicted proteins | sample AntRauMetaRauer3_FD_184786 | JGI IMG/M metagenome (GOLD analysis project Ga0208138, IMG submission 184786) | Saline lake microbial communities from Rauer Lake, Antarctica, in enrichment culture - Antartic Rauer Lake 3 Metagenome Rauer3 (SPAdes)... ... | reverse complement strand
CGGGAGCAGCTTCTTGAGGATGGCTTCCCGGCGCTCGTCGGAGTACTTCATCGGAACCTCATCACACCCCACCTGGTTCAGAGTCTAACAGCTGCTGAGGCTCCAACTAGCTTGGCAGTGGGGGCCAGCCAATGAGCAGCACCACGATTCGATCGAATCGCCTCAATTGCAGATTGAATAGCTTGTCCGCCCACCACCTTCGTAAAAACTCTGCACCACCAATCAGGTTAAAAACAATAAAAAACTAACTTTTTAATATTAACCTCCTCCGCCTACTCTAAACCTTCAGTGGAACCTGAAGCTAAAAATCTATAACTCAAAGCAACAGCGCAAAGTACCCGTCGCCCATTCTTATCTTTCCTGCAAGCTTTTTATAGAAAAAAGCTTATAAGCCGCCAAGGCTTCCGTCACCTTCACACAACTAACTAAATATTCTTGATAGGAAACCGAACAACTTTCTTTATTATTCTTAATATAAGTGATCTTTGACTTTTTAGGATTGAACTTCATGTGATTATGAAACGATGCATTTCTAAGGTTATTATCATAACAAGATGAAACCAAACTTAGATTACTATTACTCTCTAGGCATTTAAGTTTGTCACCGTTCCCAGTGGCCATATATGCATCCAATGAAACAAGCCTCTGGAATGAATTTGCATCACTTCTTTCCTTTAAGTTATTTATTCCGGATGGTATATAAAGTCTTTTAGCTAACGCTTCGTATGCTGAGCTATAGTATTTTTTTGTTTTATTAAAATCAGTAGAGGAGGATTTACGCTTTCTATCTATTTCAATACCACTATTTAAATACAAAAAAACTTGTGAGAACTCACTAAAGTTCTCAAAGAACTCTTCAAAGATATCGAACTCATCATAATCTTGACCTGCATGAAAATCAACCAAGGTAGAACCGTCTGACACCTTTGACCATTCTTCCTCGAGTCCGGAGTAAATAGACAGACCGTATTCACCAATAAAATGCTGAAGAAAGTCTACCACATATTGATTTTCGTCAGTTCTTACATCTGCTCCTACACTTTCTACATTTTCCTTCGCATATGATTGAGCAATGCTAATTTTATCGTTTCTTAAAAGCGACCATATCTTCAGATAAAAACGAAGTTTTTCGGATCCAAAATTATGATATCTAACTCTGTGCTCGTCGACTTTACCTGTTTTCTGCCTAGAGATTCTAGCCATTTCTTCAACGTTTAACCTAGTCGCTGTAGTAATATCACCTGCTTCAACCACTCTATTTCCAACCGCCAAATCTGGATGTAATAGAACCTGAATAGCTTCACCATATCCGAAACTAGCGTATTCGCAATTCTTAAGGTACTTGTACTCTCCTTTTTGAAGAACCCCTTCCAAACCAAACTTTATTTCTTCATCACAATTAGTACAAGGAAACGTGTGATACTGGTTGTTATCACGACCCAAAGTAACTTTCAGAAGATGCTTAGTCTTGCATGTTGAACATATGACGGTATGCGTAATTATCATATTAAGTTTCCTATAGTTTATCAGAAAAATTAGTTTATAACGGACGCTAGACTTCCTTGGTCATATCCGAACTTAACACTCATGCGTCTTAAAAAAGATTATCATGAATAATTTAACGCACCCCAAACTTAATGGAAACACCGGAATATTAATAGAAAATTTTAGCAACAACACTAATCATCATGCGTACTGCATAATACCGAAGAACGTGCTTTCTTACTTTTCCGGCATGACGGCTTTAAGTTATTAGCAGACTTTAATCGAATGGTGGGCACTCCACCACTCGGCGATGCAGCGAAAACTATTGCCTGCCCCAATGTTGTTTCCTGCAACATTCCCGAGGTTCTCAGTATTTTAGACACGCTACCACTTCGACAGGCCCGCGGAGTACCGCCTTCCTGGCCGCTGATGGAGAAAACGTCTAAATGCAGAGACAGCACACAACCACGCGGAAACATCTGGTAACACCTTGACTACCAAAGATTCCTTTGGATGTGTGAGCGTGGGCTAATACATGGGCCTTAGAAGGAGGGGGTGTGTTGTCGTGCGTTGGTGGCCGTCGTGGAAAGCAGCGGGCCTAGCCGCGGCGGCCGCTGAGCAGGTGCGCGGAGACCTCGAACACCGCGCGATTGCGGGGATCGATGACGTCGCCCAGCTCGATCTGGGCCTCGCTGAGCACTTGCTGGATGGTGGCCTCGTCGAGGTGCACGCCCATCACCGGCAGCCAGCCGCAGGTCCGCTTTGAGCAGGGAAGTAATGCTGGGGAATTCGGCAATGCCTTAGAGCTTGGTCACCGCGACGTCCACGAAGCCGGCCTCGCGGGCCAAGGCCGTCAGGGCTGCCGAATCGCCGAACACGAAGGGGGCATACGGTACATTAATTGGAGTCTGTCCCCGATTGGGCTAGACAGTGCAGAGCGTAGAATACTAAAAAGCGCTTACGCCGCAAAACCTTTGGCTTTCTACTTCAGACTTATCAAACTCCCAACCAATCGCACAACCCTAGTTTATGCAGCTAAGAAGTGAAAAATAAAGCAATGATATAATGTTCTAGCGTATCACTACTGACACCATAAACCAAATAGATAAGCGATAGAATCGACATAGCAAGGAAGATCCTTTTTTGCCTTCGGCATTAAACTCTTAATGCTTTGTCTCTCCAATCCTTTATGTAGAGAAGCTGATCCCTCTGCAAATGCAAAACCTTATGATCTTGTAGAATACTCTGTGTTTTTTTACTGAATTTTTTTGCTTCGTCGAATGTAAGAAATATCTGTTTTCTCTTAACTGACCCCAGTATCCGGATAATTTTTTCCGTAGCAGCCAATTCGATATTCTTGTAAATCATTGAGTCATGAATTACAAAAGGTAGGCGAGTGAGTGAGAGCATCGCAAGGTCGAAACCTACGAGACCAGCATAAGACTTCCCTGTTCCAGTATCCTGGGAGCATATTAACCCGTAAGAGTTTTCACTCTTTACCCGAACCTGGGATGGGTTTCGATCCGGCCCGTATACAACTTTATTGAAGCTCTTAAGCTTATGATTGATAGAGTCCTCAATGTCTAGAAATATCTGATCATAAATGGCAACCAGACGATCTTTAGAGGCTTTTTCACTCTCTTCGACAGATATCTTTTTCTCATAAAACCGATTCTCTTCCATGGCCTTGTCGGTCACTTCTTTAATCTCAAAGACTTTGGAAAAAAGATCTGCTGGTGTCCCTTTTCTTCCTAGAGCTAGTTCTATCTGTTGATCAAGCGCGCTTATGCTGCTATCAAGCTCGGCCTCCGCAACGACTAGTTTACTTAGCTCATCTTTAAGCTCTTTCGTCACCAGCTTTCCAATTTTCTGATGAAATTCCTCGACTTGTTGAAGCCTTTCAAAATTTGCAGAAGGAAAAAATTCCGTTACGAGCTCGACATTCGCTGTTAGTCGATGAGAAACACCAGATATGTCTTGTTGAAGCTTCTCTCTCCTCGCCGAAACGAGATTCTTCCTCTGAATCAGATCGTTCTTACTTTTTTGTATAGCGCGTAACTTTTCATCAAACAAAGCCTCGTATGCTGTAATAGCGCCTGAAAAATCCTCTTTAATTTTATCTATTGATAGTTTGTTTTTAGCAATGGCCTCTTGGTTGTGCCTGTACTTTGTCTTGGTTATCTTTGGAATAATCTCAGCAGTCATTGATTTTTTTATCAAAATTTTCTTTTCTTTCAAAGACTGGAGTACTGCGCGCTCAGCAGAAACATCTTTGGCGCGCTCAAATAGGTCGACAAGTCTGGCTACAGCGCTGCTAAGCTTTTCTTTAGATGCTCCAGCTAATGGGAAACCAGGATCGTCTTCTCCCTTATTCCAAATTCTAGAGAACGGACTAACCAAAGAACGAAAATTACTTTCTAGAACATCCAAATCATAACAGCTTTTTAGATATTGCTTGTATTCTACCAGGGTCAACTCATCAAGTTTCACGTGTTCAGAATTACAAACCTCAATAACGTCTGGGCGTTCTGTAGATCTATTTACATAAAAAAGACTTCCAAAAAACTCGAATGTTATTTCATATTTATGATGACCAAGATTTTTAATTACACCGGCCTTATCAAGCAATAAGCTACTTCCACCCATGGCAAAATCAATAACTAAAAGTGCCGAAGATTTTCCAATAGAGTTCTTAGCCTCGTCATCACCAAGCACGACATTGAGGCCGGCAGTGAAATCGATTTTATATTGGCTAAAAAGGTCACACTTTATCTGCCTAAGCATACTCAATGACTCCGGTGTTTTCGTGCACATCCAAACACCCAAGAGAATATAGTACATCCATAGCTAAAAGAAACTCGGAAACATCTTGAAAATTTGACTTTGTCCTAGACAGGGCTTCAGCCACAGTCTCGCCAGGCTGTTTATCGGAGAGGATGATAAGCATTTTAAATACTGTTGACTCTTCGAGCTTTGTGAATTTACTAGGTACTAGCATCGAAAACCTCACAATTCTGAACAAAAAATGACGTTAAGATTCTTGAAGCTTCCATAGACTTCCCTGTTCTAACGCTTATCCATTGGGCAATGTAACTGAAAACGGCATCTTTATTATCTGAGTTCTGTCTATACATTTCCCAGAAGTATGTGTTTACTTGATTTTGCAGCATTTTCACAGATGCTTGATCACGTTTTTCTAGTAGGCGCATTTCATCTCGTATAGATACAAAATATTCAACAACATCATTGCGAATGTTTCGCTTAAGAACATTGCTGGCACCTGCTTTCAACTTTTTCTTGAGGGTGTTTGCATCAAGCTCAAGATCAAACGCTTCGCCGCCGTCAGCTTCCATGCTAGTTATTAGCTCTAATATTTCTTTCACCTCTTCTCTAAGAGCGTGCTCTGCGATTGATTCTCTCGCATTAGCATCCCTGATAAACCTATCCTTGATGGCACGTACCCGTTCATACTCTTCGACTTTAAAGTCTTTATCAAACCTCTTGTGGCAGGTAGGACATAGGCATATTACGTTATCCAAACCATTTACGTCTTCCGGGACAGGATAATCAATCAAAGCCTGGGCTTGAGCTGCCGTAGGGTTAAGAGGGTAAATATGAGCAACTTCATAACCTTTAGATGGATTCTTTGATCCGGCTTTCTTGAAGATTATGGACTGATTACAAAGAGGGCATACCCCTCCAGTCTCTCCGTAAAGAATACTATGTTCTTCAGGGTGATACTTTACCCGCGCATTCGCCATACTCAACCCTTAAAGCTTTTATTTACTGGATACCACTCAATTTACGAAAAGTACTATCGATTCATATCTGATTAATTTTCGATAATTTTCGTTCCCAAAAGCGATGATGGAGCATTCACCATACTGAGATAACTCGTGCTAGAGGGAGAAATTAAGAGGTGCAATAGTGCCTGTCCGAAAGAGATCGTCTGTTCAAACAACCTACTTGATGAAACATTCCAAGATCACAACCCCATCTTATTATAAAAACCATGGTGCAACTACTCTTGAAATATCCAAACTCGATCATCCGCACAAGGGAGAATAAACCTTGGAGGCCCTTCCTGGCAATATTATTAGCTATTTTTTCAACTTATGAAAAGCAGTGCCTTTTTGTGATACTAAAAGCATTTAAAAAGATTAAAGAAGTTTGGTCTCATGACCTCACAGCATTCAAGGTAGCTTATGTTATTATTAGTTTTTAGTGGCTTCTGACTTAACACATCGAATGCTTTGATTCGATAGAAGACTTAGATGTTTTAATGCCACACCACTCATGATTCGAGAAACTGCTTTGTCCACCCACGGTAATACCGCTGAAGGAGGCCCACATCTCAGCAGCAAGCACGCTACCGCTACGACAGGCCCGTAAGGTGCCGCCTTCCTGGCCGCAGCGGGAGTAAAGGCGTCGCCAAGCGGCGACGGCACACATCCACGCGGAAACATCTGGTAACACACAGGCTACCAAAGATTCCTTTGAGTGTGTAAGTAGAGGCTAATGCATAGGCCGTAGGGAGGGGGAGTGTCTTGGGATGCGGTGGTCGTCGCCGAAGAAGGCGCCGGCCCTAGCCGCGGCGGCCGCTGAGCAGGTGTGCGGAGACCTCGAACACCGCGCGGCCGCTTGGCTCGATGACGTCGCCGAACTCGATCTGGGCTTCGGTGAGCACCTGCTGGATGGTGGCCTCATCGAGGTTCACGCCCATCACCGGAAGCCAGCCGCGCAGGTCCGCCTCGAGCAGCGAGGTGATGCTGGGGAAGTCGGCGATGCCCTGGCGGGTGCTCACTTCGACGGTCTCGAGGTCCGCCTCACGGGCCAGCCGCTGCAGCTCGTCGGCATCGCCCATGACGAAGGGGGCGCGCAGCGCCTCCGCCGCGGCGCTACCCGCGATACGCTCCAGCAGGGCCACCTCGCGGGCGTAGGTGGGGTTGTGTTCCAGGCCGTCGAACACGGCCACGGCCAATCGCCCCGCGGGCACCAGCACGCGGTGCATCTCGCTCAGCGCCGCCGGCTTGTCGGCAAAGAACATCAGCCCGAACTGGCACAGCACGGCGTCGAACGCTTGCGCCTCGAAGGGCAGCTGCTGAGCGTCGCCTTGGCGCCAGAAGATCTGCGGGGCGAGCTCGCGGGCCACTTCGAGCATGCCGCCCATCGCGTCAAGGCCGACCACCAGCCCGCAGGGGGCGACACGGGGCTGGGCCTCGCGGGCGAGCACGCCCGTGCCGCAGGCCACGTCCAGCACGCGATCGCCGGTCGCGACCCGCGCCGTGTCTAGCAGCGGCGAGGCCCACTGCCGGAACAGCGAGGGCACGAAGAGCGCCTCGTAGGCGCGGGCCGCCTCGATCTCCTGAGTCACCTGAGTGTCGTTCATCACGCGCCCTTCCCTATCTCCACACCCCCTCCCCCGATGGGAACGGGCAGGCGGGCCGCGGGCGTCGATGGGAACCGGCGGACGTCACGTTGCCCGCCCGTATTCGAAGTATAGCCCGGCGCCCAGAAAGGAATCGGGGGCGGAGCCGGGCGGCTTACTGCCGACTCACCGCGAGCTAGCCGCCAGGGCATCGCCGACGGCGAGCGTGCGCCCGTCGCCTGCCAGCAGGATGGCGTTCTGGCCGAAATAGCCGCCCGGGGCGAGGCGGGTGTTCATCTCCACCAAGGTGCGCAGCGGCTCGCCGGGCACGGCGACCTCGCCGGTCGTCTGATCGACGGTGGTGATCTTGCAGCGCTGGCAGGGCTTGCGCAGGCCGAGGCGCACCGCGCCCTCGTGGAGAGCCAGCTCGTCCCAGCCGTCCTCGGCGAAGGGCTCGGCGGCGTCCACCACGATGCTGGGGCGGAAGCGCTCCATGGGCACCGGGGCGAGGCCCTTGGCCTGCAGGCGGCGGTTGACCTCGGCAAGCGACCCTTCGGAGACCACCAGGAAGGGATAGCCGTCGGCGAAGGCGGTATGAGCCCGCTCGCCGGTGGCCAGGAAGTGCGGCTCGACGCCGCGACGCTGGTCCGGGGCGAAGCGCACCAGGCGCAGGCCGCTGCCCTTGAAGTCGCCGAGCACGGCGCCGAGCCAGGCGGCGGCCTGGGCGCCCTCGTCGAGCGCCTGGCACTGGTCGTCCCAGACGTGCACCGGCAGGCGCGGCTGATCCGCGCGGTCGAGCGGGATGGCAAGCGGCGCGACGGCCGGATGCTCGAGCACCAGCGCCTCGTCGGTCAGGCGCACGCCGATACGGGCCATGGCCGGCAGCTGGCGCTGGGTGACGAAACGGCCGATGTCGTCGACCACCATCCACTGCCGGTCATGGGCCAGGCCGCGCTCGGTCAGCTCGGCGCGCTCGAGGGGAATGCCGCGCAGCGACTTCACCGGGTAGATGGTGAGCTGGGTGATCTTCACGGGTCGTTCCTCACGCCGTTGGGGCCCCTATCGTGCCGTATCAGGGCCGCCGGGCACAGCGCGCGAGGCGTGGGATCGTCAACGCGCTGTCGGCGTCGGGCGCGACTGACTCGCCGCTTACTGGCCGCCGCAGCAGCCCGTGTCCTGCTGGACCGGCGGGCAGGGTACGTCGCCGTAAGAACAGAAGACGCAGCAGTCGCCCGCCTCGGGCATCAGCAGGCGATGGCACTGCTCGCACTCGTAGAAATACTGGCAGGCGTCGGTGGGCATCGTCTCGGTCTTGCGATGGCCACACTCCGGGCAGGTCAGGGTCGATGTCTTGACGATCTCCGTCATCGCCGGACTCCTCGCAGGGATTGGGGCTGGAGCCTTCAGCATAGCAACCATGATGCCAGCATCTATCTGCTATCGGGGGCCGCCGAGCGTATCGCGGGATGGTCTCGGTCGCGTGATGGCCTTCATCGCGTGTTGGCCTCAGAGCCGCTGGGTCTCGATCACGTAGCCGATGATCGGATAGCCCGCCTTCTTGGCGGCCTTCTCGGCCTCGAGCTGGGCCTCGATCTTCGAGATGCTGGTGGAGGCGTGCTCGAACACGGTATCCATCTCCAGCGGCTTGGTGCGCACCGCCAGCTTGACCAGGTGGCCGGTCTTCGGCGCGCCGGCGGCCTTGCTGCGGGGTGCCCTGGACGCCAAGTCGGCCATGGGCGAGCCGGACGTCGAGCCACTGCGTTTCTTGTCGCCCTGCTTGGGGCTCATGAAGTCATCGATCTGGCGACGCATCACCTGTTCGAATTCGCTAAGTTCTGTTTCCATCATCTCTCCATCGGCCACAGGTTTGCGGCAAGTTTATCTATCGAAAGTACAACGACCGCTCGCCATGCTGCGGGGCGCAGACGGTGTCTGGCCATCGGCAGGCGCGGTGTTCGTTAAGGACCATCGGCACCGGAGTTCGTGTTCAACGTCATCTACTCGCGTGCCGGACATCTTGCGGTAATGGGTCGCCTCGCCATGAGACGCCACAACGCTGAACGATGCTCTGTGACGGCTATGTATGACACCCAAAGCGGCGCCTTGTCACGCCTTGTCACCCCAGAGACACGTCCAGCATCATCATGATCGTAAAGCCCGCCATCGTAGCCATGGTCACCAGATCGATATTCTCGTATCTACTCTGAGACTCCGGGATAAGTTCCTCCACCACGACGAAAATCATCGCCCCGGCGGCGAAACAGAGCGCGTAGGGCAAGATGTTCTGCATTTTCATGACGAACAGCGCCCCGATGACGGCGGCGATCGGCTCGACGCAACCCGACGCCTGCCCGAAGAAGAAGCTCTTGCGCTTGCTCATTCCCTCGCGCCTCAGGGGCATGGCGACGGCGGTGCCTTCAGGGAAGTTCTGAATGCCGATGCCGATCGCCAGGGCAACGGCCCCGCCCAGAGTAGCCGAGGGAAGATCGGCGGCTACTGCGCCAAACGCCACGCCCACGGCGAGCCCCTCGGGTATGTTGTGAAGGGTGATGGCCAGCACCAGCAGCGTGCTGCGCTGCCACGTCGTCTTGATGCCTTCGCTCTTTTCCATGCCGAGGCCGGGGTGCAGATGGGGCAGTACCCGGTCGGCCAGCCTCATGAAAATTCCGCCGCCCATGAAGCCGATGACGGCCGTCAACCAGGCAACGTGTCCTAATTGCTCCGCCATTTCAATCCCCGGGGAGAGCAGCGACCAGAAGCTGGCGGCAATCATGACGCCGGCGGCGAAGCCCAACATGGAGTCCATGAACCGGGTATTGACGTTACGGGTGAAGAATACCAGTGCCGCGCCTGCTGCCGTGACGCCCCATGTAAAAAGCGTGGCGAGAAGCGCCTGCCAGACGGGATCCAGGCCTATCAGAAATTCGATCACTCGTGACACACCGTTTACGGAGAAGGGGTTCGATCCTTGATCGGAACACAGGGGCGTGGCGGCCCAGCCACGTATTGCGCTCGGCCAGCATCGGCTCGGCGGGGCTCGTCCTCCGATAAGGGGCGCCGCGAAAAAGGGGCATATTACGCCCCGATCAGGAGGCTGAACACTGCTGACGACGCTTGGGCGTCAGACCCGCTGTCGGGCAACCAGGGATGATCACACCGCCAGACACCACCGGGCAGGCCGCCGTCGTCGGGTCGGCCAAGTCAGGGCCGCTTTCGCTTTGCTCGCCATCCCCGTAACCTGCTGTTCAATGGACTTAGCTGTCTCAGCACCACCCCTCCGCTACCTCAAGGACGTCGAATGTCAGCGGCCGATACCCTGCGCCTGATCCTGCTCTCCACGCTGTGGGGCATGTCGTTCATCTTCATGCGCGTGGCGGTGCCCGAGTTCGGCCCCGTGCCGCTGATCCTGCTGCGCATGGGCGTCGGGGCGCTGCTGCTGGTGCCGCTGCTGCTCAGCGTTCGCTACCTGCGCCTGGTGCGGGAACACGCGGGCCGGCTGCTGCTGCTGGGCCTGATCAACCACGTGCTGCCCTTCTCGCTGCTGGCGCTCGCCACTACGCGGCTTGAGGCGGGCTTCACCTCGCTGATCAATGCCACCACGCCGATCTTCACCGCGCTGATCGGGGCGCTGTTCTTCGCCACCCCGATTCAGCGCCAGCAGTACCTGGGGCTTGCCCTGGCGCTGTTCGGCGTCTATGTGCTCTCGGCGGACCGGCTGGACTTCGCGCTGGGTGGCGATGGCTGGTTCATTCTCGCCGTGCTGGGCGCGACCTTCTGCTACGGCGTGGCCGGCAACTACGCCCGCAGCCATCTCGCCCACCTGCCGGTGCGGGTGCTGGCGGCCGGCAGCACCATCGCCTCGGCGTTGATCCTGCTGGTGCCGGGGCTGCTGCTGTGGCCGGCGGAGCCGATCAGCGGCCTGGCCTGGGGCAATGGCCTGGCGCTCGCGGTGCTCAGCACCGCGCTGGCCTTCCTGCTCTACTTCGGCCTGATCGCAAGCGCCGGGGCCACCGCGACCTCCACCGTCACCTTCCTGGTGCCGGTCAGCGCCCTGCTGTGGGGCTACCTGCTGCTCGACGAGGGGCTCAGCCTGCAGATCCTCGCCGGCATGGCGATCACCCTGGCGGGCACCGCCATCGCCACGCGGATGATTCGGCTGCGCCGCCGGGCGATAGCATAGACTGATCGAGAACATGACCTTGGGCAGAGGATGCCATGGCCAACGTCGAGATCCGTTTCCACGATCGGCTTAACGACCTGCTGCCGCCGGCCCGGCGCGGCCGAACGCTCTCCCATGGCGTGACGCGACGGGCCGCGATCAAGGATGTGATCGAGTCGCTGGGCGTACCCCATACCGAGGTCGACGTCATCCTGGTCGATGGCGCCTCGGTGGGCTTCGAACACATCCTTTCCGGCGGTGAGCGGGTCGAGGTCTACCCCTGGCCCAGCGCCCCGCGAGCGGCCCGCCACCTGCGCCCTGCTCCCCCGGCGTGCCCGCGCTTCGTGCTGGATGCCCACCTCGGCCGGCTCGCCCGCTACCTGCGCCTGCTCGGCTTCGACTGCCACTACCGCCCCGACATCGGCGATGCCGAACTGGCCGCCATCGCCGAGGAAGAGACCCGCGTGGCGCTGACCCGCGACCGCCCGCTGCTCAAGCGCCGGCGCATCCGTCTCGCCCACTGGGTACGGCACACCGATCCCTGGCGTCAGGTCGAGGAGGTCTGCGACGAGTTCGACCTCATCCCGGCCCTTGCCCCCTTCACCCGCTGCGCGCGCTGCAACGGCCGGCTGGCGAGCGTCGACAAGGCGTCGGTGATCCACCGGCTGGAGCCGCTGACCCGCCGCCATGTGGAGACGTTTCTCGAGTGCGAGGCGTGCGGCCAGCTCTACTGGCACGGCAGCCATGTCTCGCGGATGGAAGCACGGGTAGAGCACCTGAGGCGACGAGGCCTCAGGGAGAGGGAGAGTTGACCGACTCGCCCGCCGACTCTTGCACCGGCTCGCCTACCGACTCTCTTAACGACTCTCTTACCGACTCCCTCACCACCAGGCAGGGATCGAGCCGCAGCACCGGCTCCAGGGGCTTTCCGTGTTCCAGGCGCTCGATCAGCTGGGCGCTGGCCATCGCACCCAGCTCGTAGACTGGCTGGTGCACGGTGGTCAGGGCCGGAGTGAGATAGCGCCCCAGCTCGATATCGTCGTAGCCCACCACCGACAGGTCATCCGGCAGCGAGAGCCCATGCTCGCGGGCCGCCCGCATGGCGCCGATGGCCACCAGGTCGTTGAAGGCGAACAGCGCCTGGGGAGGCGACGACCCCGCGAGCAGCCGCCGCATGGCCTCATGGCCGCCGTCGGCCATCAGGTTGGTGGCGACGATGCGCGATTCCGGCGGGCGAAGCCCCGCCGCCTCCAGCGCCGCCAGGGCGCCGGCCAGACGCTCCCGCGAGCGCGGGTGCGAGGCGGGCCCGGTCAACAGGGCGATGTCGGTCAGGCCGCACGCCAGCAGATGCTCGATGGCGAGCCTCGCGCCCAGGCGCGAGTCGTCGTTGACCACGGCGATATCCTCGCCGCTGGTCGGGTCGGCATCCATCAGCACGGTGGGCAGCGGCTGGCGCGCCAGCGCCGCCAGGAAATCGGGCCCGCTATGGGCGGTCATCACGATCAGGCCGTCGACGCGCTTGTCGCGCAGGGCCTGCAGGTAGGAGAGTTGCCGGGCGTCGGCATCGCCGGTGTTGCACAGCATCAGGCTGTAACCGTGGGCGAAGCAGTGATCCTCGACGCCGCGAATGATCTCGGCGAAGAAGGGATTGTTGGCTGCCGTCACGATCATGCCGATGGTGCGGCTGCGGTTCGACTTCAGGGCCCGGGCGATGCTGTCGGGCCGATAGCCGAGTTCGGCGATGGCGCGCTGCACCCGCACCTGGGTGGCGGGGGCAACGCGCCGCGTACCGTTGACCACGTGCGATACCGTGGTCACCGATACGCCCGACTGCCGGGCGACGTCCTTGAGACGAATCATGGCTTGGCCGCCGTTACGCCTGGGTCACCCGCATTATTCCTGAGTCACCAACTGAAGCGGCACCGGAATGTTGGCGTCCACTTCCTGGCCGTTGAGCAGGCGATCGGCGGCGATCACGCCGAACTCGCCGATGCGCGACGGCTGCTGGGCGATGGTGGCGCTCATCTTGCCGTCGTTGACCGCCTGGATGCCGTCGTCGGTGCCGTCGAAGCCGACCAGCACGACGTCGTCGAGGCCGCCCGCCTGCAGCGCACGCTGGGCGCCCAGCGCCATCTCGTCGTTCTGGGCGAACACCGCGTCGATGCCCTGGTGCGCCTGGAGCAGGTTCTCCATGACGTTGAGGCCTTCGCTGCGATTGAAGTTGGCCGGCTGGGTAGCCACCAGCTCGATGCCGTCCATCATCCCAATGGCGTTCATGAAGCCTTCGCCGCGGTTGCGCGTCGCCGAGGCACCGGGCACGCCCTCGAGCTGCACGACCTGTCCTTCACCGCCGAGCTGCTCGATGATGAACTCGCCGGCCAGCTCACCGCCCGCCACGTTGTCGGAGGCGATGTGCGAGACCACGTTGCCGCCGTTGGCGCTGCGATCCAGGGTGATGACCGGCACGTTGCGGGCATTGGCGGTGCGCACCCCGGAGACCACGGCATCGGAGTCGGTGGGGTTGATCAGCAGCACGTCGATGTCGCGCGACAGGGCGTCCTCGACGTTGGAGAGCTCACGCGCGGCGTCGTTGCTCGAGTCGAGTACGATCAGCTCATGGCCGAGCTCCTCGGCCTGGGCCTGGGCGCCCTCCTGCAGGGTCACGAAGAAGGGGTTGTTGAGCGTCGAGATCACCAGGGCGATACGGTCGGCCATGGCGTTCTGGGCGGTTCCCAGACCCACTGTGGCGGCCACGGCGGTGGCCAGAATCAGCTTTTTCATGTGGCAAGGCTCCTGAGGTCTTGTTGTCGAGTGTCCGGGCTCAGCGCGAGCTCAGGACGAGGACTGCGAGCGGCTGTCGATCAATACCGCCAGCAGGATGACCGCACCCTTGGCGATCATCTGGAAGTAGGACGAGACGCCGAGGATGTTCAGGGCGTTGTTGAGCACCCCGATCACCAGCGCCCCGACCAGCGTGCCGAAGATGCGCCCGCGCCCGCCCATCAGGCTGGTGCCGCCGATGACCACGGCGGCGATGGCGTCGAGCTCATAGGTCATGCCGGCGGTGGGCTGGGCCGAGCCCAGGCGCGCGGTCAGCACCACGCCGGCCAGGGCGGCGCAGCCCCCGGCGATGGCGTAGACGCTGACCTTGATGCGGTTGACGTTGATGCCCGACAGCCGCGCGACCTGCTCGTTGCCGCCCACGGCGTAGACGTGGCGACCGAAGCGGGTGTGGTGCAGCACGGCCCAGCAGAGCACGAAGACGAAGAACATCAGATAGATGGGAATGGGGATGCCCATCCAGTAGCCGCCGCCGAGCTGCCAGAAGGCGTCGGCGATGTCGCCGCCGCCGATCGAGATCGGCCGGCCGTCGGTGTAGACCAGGGTCGCCCCGCGGACCACGGTCATGGCGACCAGGGTGACCACGAAGGCCTGGATCCGGCCGAAGGCCACGAACAGTCCGGAGACCATGCCCATCGCCGCGCCGGCGGCGATGGAGCCGGGCACGCTGATCCAGGGGGCCAGCCCCGAGGCGGTCATCGAGGCGGCGAAGGCGCCGCTCAAGGCCAGCACGGCGCCCACCGAGAGGTCGATGCCGGCGGTCAGGATCACGAAGGTCACGCCCATCGCGATGATGGCGTTGATGCTGGTCTGTCTCAGGACGTTGAGCAGGTTGTCCGAGGTCAGGAAGTTGTCGCTCATGGCGGCACTGACCACGACCAGCAGCACGAGGGCCAGAAAGGCCTTGTTATCGATCAGCAGGCGCACCGCCGATCGCTTCATGGGGGTAGCAGTCATGGTCTCTCAAGTCTCCATCGACGTGGCGACATGTGCCGCCGCGGTCATGATCTTTTCCTGGGTGGCCTCATCGCGGTCGAACTCACCGCTGATGTGCCCGTTGGCCAGCACGAGGATGCGATCGGACAGGCCGATCAGTTCCGGCATCTCCGAGGAGATCAGCAGGACGCACTTGCCCTCGCGCTTGAGCCGGTTGATCAACAGATAGATCTCACGCTTGGCGCCGACATCGACCCCGCGCGTGGGCTCATCGAGGATCACGATCTCGGGCTCGGGCATCAGCGCCTTGGCCAGCGAGACCTTCTGCTGGTTGCCGCCGGAGAGGGTCTTCACGGGCTGGCGAGGATCGCTCAGCTTGATGCGAAAGGCCTCGATGTAGTGGTCGATGGCCGTGGTCTCGCGGCCGTGACGGATGACGCCCAGCGGACCGCAGAAGGCCGGCAGCGCGGTCAGCGACATGTTGTCGGCCACCGAGTGCTCGAGCACCAGGCCCGACTGCTTGCGATCCTCGGGCACGTAGACCAGACCGGCTTTCAGGCCCTGCTGGGGCGAGGTGAAGCGCACCTCGCGCCCCTTGACCTTGACCCGGCCGGCGCGGCGCGCCACGTCGCCGCACAGCGCCCGACACATCTCGGTGCGTCCGGCGCCCATCAGCCCGCCGAAGCCCAGCACCTCGCCGGCGCGGGCCGTGAACGAGACGTCCTCGACGCCCGGCGCCACCAGGTGCTCGACCTCGAGCACCACCTCGCCGGCCTGGGGCGGCTCGTAGGGATAGCGGTCGGCCAGCTCCCGGCCGACCATCTGCTGGATCAGCCGATCCTCGTTGGACTCTGCCGTGGGGCCCTGATGCACCAGGCGGCCGTCGCGCAGCACGGCCACGTCGTCGCACATGCGAAATATCTCGGCCAGCCGGTGGGTGATCAGCACCAGCGACTTGCCGGCGGCACGCAGGGTGGCGACGACCCGCTCGAGCACCGCGGTCTCGATGTCGGTCAGCGCATCGGTGGGCTCGTCCATGACGATGATCTCGGCATCCAGCGACAGCGCCCGGGCGATCTCGACCATCTGCTGCTGGCCGATGCTCAGCTGCGACACCGGCGCGCGCGGATCGATGGGCTGCTCGAGCTCTTCGAGCAGCGCCGCCGCCTCGCGAAACAGGCGCCGCCAATCGACGCTGCCCCAGGCGGTCAGCGGCTCACGCCCGAGGAAGATGTTCTCCCCGGCGGAGAGGGTCGGCACCAGGTTGAGCTCCTGGTGGATGATGGCGATGCCGGCATCCATGGCCTGGCGCGGGGTGGTGAAGCGCACCTCGCGGCCGTGCAGGCGAATCGCCCCGGCGTCGGCCTGGTGAACGCCGCTCAGCACCTTCATCAGGGTCGACTTGCCGGCCCCGTTCTCGCCGGCCAGCGCCAGCACATGGCCGGCATAGAGGTCGAGGTCGACGTCCTGCAGCACGGTGACGCTACCGAACGACTTGCCGATGCCCTGCAGCGCCATGCGCGGCAGCGCGGCCTCGATCGGGTTCTCCGAGGAACTCAAAACGGCACCCCGCTACGCAGCACGACGTTGGCGTAGGGCGTGCACTCGCCGGTGCGCACCACGAAGCGCGCCGCGGGCAACAGGCGCCTGAAGGCCTCATGGGAGACCCGCTGGCGCGCAAGCGTCGTCTTGTCCCGGGCGTCCAGGGCATCGAGGCGTGCCGCGAGCCGATCATGCAGGTTGGGGTTCACCTCGCCAAGCTCGCTGGCCAGGGTCACCCCTTCCAGGCAGAGCTCGTCGGCCAGCGCATCGAACACCTCGAGGAAACCGGGCAGGCCGGGGCGCAGTGCCAGATCGACCCGGGGCACGCCCGGCGGAATCGGCAGCCCGGCATCGGCGATCACGAAGGTATCGGTATGGCCAAGCTCGGCGATGAGCCTGGCGAGGGGGGCATTGAGAAGGCCTTGGCGTTTCATGGCACATCCAGGCGATGTATCGCGATAATGAGCTTCAGCGTAGGACGCAAACGTTTGCGGTCGCGATTATCCATAAGTCTATGCCAGACGCAAGACGGCCGTGGCGATTGCGCCACGGCCGGACCCTACGACACCTCTTCGCCCTCTCCTCAGGGTGTGGCGCCCCCTGAGCCTCCCTGCCAAGGGTCGAAGCTACATCGTATTGATGGAATATAAAGCCGATGGATTTAGCGTTACCGACATCAGGAGGAGGTTTTCTCATGTTGGCAGATACCTATCCCACTCGCCTGAACGCATACCGCGCGCCGCTGCCCCGTCGGGAGCCGGTGGTGCATGCCCGCAACCGGCGCCGCTGGGAGGGACCGTTGGATGAAGTGGCGCTGTCGCGCTACGAGCGGGACGGCTTTCTGTGGTTCGACGGCTTCTTCTCGCGGGATCGCATCGAGCCGTTCTTCGAGGAACTCAAGGCGATGGCCAACGACGCATCGCTGATGCGCTCCGAGCAGGTCATTCAGGACCCGAACAGCGGCGCCATCCGCTCGGTGTTCGGCATGCACCCGTTCTCGGAGCACTTCGATCGCATGACGCGCGACCCGCGTATCCTCGGCATGGTGCGACAGCTGCTGGGCAGCGAAGTCTATACCCATCAGTCGCGCATCAACGACAAGTACGGCTTCCAGGGCAGCGGCTTCGACTGGCACTCGGATTTCGAGACCTGGCACGCCGAGGACGGCATGCCGCGCATGCGGGCGGTGAGCGCCTCGCTGATGCTGACTGACAACAACGAGTTCAACGGCCCGCTGATGCTGATTCCTGGCTCGCACCGGGATTTCGTGCCCTGTCTGGGTGAAACCCCAGAGGCCAACTGGCAGGAGTCCCTCAAGGCCCAGGAGGTCGGCGTGCCGGACCAGCAGGCACTGGCAAAGCTCGCCGAGCGTGGCGGCATCCAGGCGCCCAAGGGACCGGCGGGCTCGCTGTTGCTGTTCGAATGCAACACGCTGCACGCCTCGAACGAGAACATGTCGCCCTGGCCGCGCTCCAACCTGTTCTTCGTCTACAACAGCGTGGATAACGCCCTGGAAGAGCCGTATGCGGCGTCCTCGCGGCGGCCTGAGTTCCTGGCCACCCGCGAGAACGTCGAGCCGCTGACGATGCATGACGACTTCCCGGAGCTCTCTGGACAGGGGGTCGGGCCGCTGCGCTGAGCATCCAGGCTCCAAAAATCTGCCTGTCTCTGACGACAACGGCCGTGACGCATGCGTCACGGCCGTTGTCGTTCCGGCGGGAAACCCGCGATCAGAAGTTCGGCTTGCGCTTCTCGACAAAGGCGCTCATGCCCTCGCTCTGCTCCTGACCGGCGAAGCAGAGCGCAAACAGGCTGGTCTCAAGCGCGAGCGCGCTGTCCAGGTCCTGATCCAGGCCGTCGTGCACCGCCTGCTTGGCGCCGCGCACGGCCTCGGGGCCGTTGCCGCCAAGCTGCTTGGTCAGCTCCTCGGCGTAGGCCTCGAGCTCGGCCTGGGGCATCACACGGTTGACCAGGCCGATGCGCAGCGCCTCATTGGCATCGATCTTGCGGCCGGTGGTCACCAGGTCGATGGCCATGGCCGGGCCGACGCGCCGCGGCAGGCGCTGGGTGCCGCCGAAGCCGGGAATCACGCCGAGCAGCACCTCGGGCTGGCCGAAGATGGCGTTGTCGCTGGCCACCGCCCAGTCGCAGGCCAGGGCCAGCTCGCAGCCGCCGCCGAGGCAGAAGCCGTTGACCAGCGCGACCACCGGCACCGGCAGGGTCTCCAGGCGCTTGATGGTCTTCAGCGCCTGGCCGGCGAAGGCGCGAGCCTGCTCCGGGGTCTTGTCGCGCATCTCGGCGATATCGGCGCCGGCGACGAAGGACTTCTCGCCGGCCCCGGTGATCAGCACCGCGCGCAGGTCGTCGCGCTGCTCCAGCTTGTCCAGCACGCCGGCCAGCTCGCCGATCACGGCGCTGTTCAGGGCGTTCAGCGCCTTGGGGCGGCTGATGGTCAGGCGGACGATGCCTGCGTTATCGGCGACCTCGATCAGGGTCTCGCTCATGGAATGGCTCCTGGCATTGTTGTTGAGGGGAAGGCGTTATTGAAAGCAGACCGCCCAACCCTAGCGAACGCTTGGTTGGGCGGCAATCCCCTCTTGGATGAACTCCGACTGGAAAGCCGGGGATTCACGTCACGAGCGAAGATAGGCTGGCCGCTGCCGGACCGCAGCTCCCGGAGTGTAGCCTGCTACATGAGGAGAGCGACGGTCCGACGCTTCGGGACCGCCGGCGGCCAGGATAGCTAGGTTCGTTCCCGACGAACCAACGCACTTCCCACGTCCTTGTGGGTCGTCGAGCGCAGTAGTGAATCGACGCTTTCCTATTCGTAGACGTGGAAACCACGCCCGCTCTTGCGCCCCAGGTAGCCGGCATCGACCATGCGCCGCAGCAGCGGGCAGGGGCGGTACTTGGGATCGCCGAAGCCCTCCTGCAGCACCTCCATGATCGACAGGCAGACGTCCAGGCCGATCAGGTCGGCGAGCGCCAGCGGCCCCATGGGATGGGCGGCGCCGAGCTTCATCGCCTGGTCGATGGCCTCGGGGGTGGCCGCGCCCTCCTGCACCAGGAACGCCGCCTCGTTGATCATCGGCACCAGCAGACGGTTCACCGCGAAGCCCGGGGAGTCCCCCACCGGCACGGCGGTCTTGCCGAGCGACTCGGTTAGGGCCTCGATGCGCGACACGGTGGCGTCGCTGGTCTGCTCGGCGCGAATCACCTCGACCAGCTTGAGCACCGGCACCGGGTTAAAGAAGTGCATGCCGACCACCCGCTCCGGGCGCTCGCAGACGCCCGCCAGGCGCGTCAGCGACAGCGAGGAGGTGTTGGAGGCCAGTATGGCGTCGTGGGTGAGGCGGCTCAGGTCGCGAAACAGCTTCTCCTTGAGCGCGGGCTGCTCGGGCGCGGCCTCGATGATCACCTCGCACTCGCGCAGCGCGTCGAGCGCGGTGGTGGTATCCAGGCGCGCCATAGCGGCCGACTTGTCGGCATCACTGAGCTTCTCCTTGGCCACCAGCTTGCCAAGCCCCTTGTCGATGGCCGCCGTGGCGCGGCCGAGCTGCTCGTCCGCCACGTCGTAGAGCTTGACCTCGAAGCCGCTGGTCACCAGCACCTGGGCGATGCCCTGGCCCATGGTGCCGGCGCCGACCACGCCGATCGGTTGCTCACTCATTGCACTCTCCTGATGAAATATTTTGATCTGCCGTGAACTGTGGCTCGCAGCTGTTTTCGGCGACAAGCCCCGAAGTGTCGGACCACCGGGGAGGCGCTGTGAACCCCTCCCTGGGCGCTACCGACGCCCTGCTGCGCTCTCGCGTCCCGCTCCGCTTGCAGGGCCGGTGCTGGCCATCCATGGCCAGCCCGTTCGAAGCAATGCTTCTCACCCCTGGCGTAGGACCTCCCCTTCGGCTTGCCCCCGAACGCTTCTCGCTTGAGTCGCGGGCGATTGGCTTTTGTGATCTTCTGCTACTGCTTGCGCGCTTCGTCGCGCAGCACGAACTTCTGGATCTTGCCGGTGGAGGTCTTGGGCAGCTCGGTGAAGATCACCGTCTTGGGCACCTTGAAGCGGGCCAGGTGCGCTCGGCAGTGCTCGATGATCTCCTGCTCGGTGACCTCGCCGTAGCCCACCTTGAGCTTGACGAAGGCGCAGGGCGTCTCGCCCCACTTCTCATCGGGCTTGGCCACCACCGCGGCCTCCTCCACCGCCGGATGCGAATAGACGGCGTCCTCCACCTCGATGGTGGAGATGTTCTCGCCGCCGGAGATGATGATGTCCTTGGAGCGGTCCTTGATCTCCAGGTAACCGTCCGGATGCCAGACCGCCAGGTCGCCGGTATGGTACCAGCCGCCCTCCAGCGCCTGCTCGGTGGCCGCCTCGTTCTTCAAGTAGCCCTTCATGACGTTGTTGCCGCGCATCAGGATCTCGCCGATGGTCTCACCGTCCTTGGGCACCGGCTCCATGGTGGTCGGGTCGGCCACACAGAGCGCCTCGAGCATGTGGTAGCGCACGCCCTGGCGGGACTTGATCCGGGCGCGCTGCTCCAGGGACAGCTCGTCCCAGGCCTCGCGCCAGGCGCACACGGTCACCGGGCCGTAGACCTCGGTCAGGCCGTAGACGTGGGTCACCTCGATGCCGAGCTGCTCGACCCCGGCGATCACCGAGGCGGGCGGCGCGGCGCCGGCGGTGGTGACCTTCACCGGGTGGTCGAAGGCGCGCTTCTGCTCCTTGGGCAGGTTGACCAGGCCGTTGAGCACGATGGGCGCGCCGCTGAAGTGGGTCACCCCCTCGTCGGCGAGCAGGTCCATGATCCGCTGGGGGTCGACCCGGCGCAGGCAGACGCTGACGCCGGCCCGGGCGGCGATGGTCCAGGGGAAGCACCAGCCGTTGCAGTGGAACATCGGCAGCGTCCACAGGTAGACGGGATGGTGGGGCATGGCCCACTCGAGGATGTTGCTCACCGCGTTCAGGTAGGCGCCGCGGTGGTGGTAGACCACGCCCTTGGGCTTGCCGGTGGTGCCGGAGGTGTAGTTGAGCGAGATCGCCTGCCACTCGTCCTGCGGCAGCGCGTAGGCGTAGTCCGGATCGCCGCTCGCCAGCAAAGCCTCGTACTCCACCTCGCCGATGCGACGCGCCTCACCCTCGAAGAGCGCATCGTCGACGTCGATCAGCAGCGGCTTGTGCGCAAGCCCGGCCACCGCGGCCTCGATCACGTCCGCGAACTCGGGATCGACCAATACGGCCTCGGCCTCGCCGTGCTCGAGCATGTAGGCAATGGCCTCGGCGTCCAGGCGGATGTTCAGGGTGTTGAGCACGCAGCCCGCCAGCGGCACACCGAAGTGCGCTTCGAACATCGCCGGCACGTTGGGCAGCATGGCCGCGACTGTCTGGCCGGGCAGGATGCCGTTTTTCTCCAGCGCCGAGGCGAGGCGCCGGCAGCGCTCCCAGGTCTCGGCCCAGCTGCGGCGGATCTCGCCGTGCACCACCGCCGGATAGTCCGGATAGACGCTGGCGCTGCGCTCGATGAAGGTCAGCGGCGAGAGCGCCACGTGGTTGGCCGGCGTCTGGGGCAGGCCCTGCTCGAAGATGCTCTGGGTCATGATGGTCTCCACGGATGTCCCGGAAGGTCGTCGCCGGCCCGAGGGCCGGCGACGGACAGGCTCACTACTCAAGACTTAATGGGCGCCGGGCTCGAAGGCGACGAGGCTCTCCATGCCGGCCTCGATCACCGCGCGCTGGGCGCGCCCCACGGGCAGCCACTGGCGAATGGCGTACTCGGCGCTCTGCAGCTTGGTCGAGTAGAAAGGATCTTCGCTGCCGGCCTGCCGCGCAGCGGTGGCCGCCAGCGCCGAGCGACCCATCTGCCAGGCGCAGAGCACGTGGCCGGCGAGGCTCAGGAAGGGGGTGGCGTAGGCCTGGACGGCATCGGGGCCGCGCTCGGGATCGCTGCCCTGCTCCAGCAAAACGGCCAGCGCCGCGGTGAGGTCGGCGGCGCCGGCGGCCAGCGCCTCGCCGAGCGGCGCCAGCCTGGGCGCGGCACAGAGTGCCCGGGCGGTACCTTCCACCTCGTCGATCAGCCCGCCCAGCGCCCGGCCGCCGTCACGCTGCAGCTTGCGCCCGGCCAGATCCAGCGCCTGGATGCCGTTGGTGCCCTCGTAGATGGGCGCGATGCGCGCGTCGCGCAGCAGCTGGGCGGCGCCGGTCTCCTCGATGAACCCCATGCCGCCGTGCACCTGCACACCGAGCGAGGCGATCTCCACGGCCTGGTCGGTGGAGAAGGCCTTGACCACCGGGATCAGCACCTCGGCGCGCGCCTGGGCGGCCTCACGCTCGCCCTCGTCCGCGGCGTGGCGCGCCACGTCGAGCTGGGCCGCACAATAGAGCGCCAGCGCGCGCAGCGCATCGGTGCGGGCGCGCATGGAGAGCAGCATGCGCCGCACGTCCAGGTGATCGCTGATGGCACACTCGCCCCCGCCGCGGTGCGGCGGGCGCTTGCCCTGCACCCGATCCAGGGCGTAGGCGAAGGCGTGCTGGCAGGCCCGCTCGGCCACGCCGATGCCCTGCACGCCCACCTTGTGACGCGCCTCGTTCATCATGGTGAACATGTGGTTGAGGCCACGCCCCTGCTCGCCCACCAGGTAGCCGATGGCGCCGGCGTTCTCGCCGAAGCTCAGGGTGCAGGTCGGCGAGCCGTGGATGCCGAGCTTGTGCTCGATGGAGGCACAGGTGACGTCGTTGCGCTCCCCCAGCGAGCCGTCGTCGTTGACCAGGAACTTGGGCACCAGAAACAGCGAGATTCCCCGATTGCCCTCGGGCGCATCGGGGGTGCGCGCCAGCACCAGGTGCAGGATGTTCTCGGCGGCGTCGTGCTCGCCCCAGGTGATGTAGATCTTCTGCCCGCTGAGCCGGTAGTAGTCGCCCTCTCCCTTGGGGCATGGCACCGCGCGGGTGCGTACCTTGGAGAGATCGGAGCCGGCCTGGGGCTCGGTGAGGTTCATGGTGCCGGTCCAGGTGCCCTCGACCAGCTTCGGCAGGTAGGTGGCCTTCTGCTCATCGCTGCCGTGGTGGGCCAGCGCCTCGATCGCCCCGGCGGTGAGCATCGGGCAGAGCCCGAGGGCCATGTTGGCGCCGTGCAGCATCTCCTGCACCGAGCTTGCGACCACCTCGGGCAGCCCCTGCCCGCCCTGTGCCTCGGACACGCCGATGCCGTTCCAGCCGCCCTCGGCGTAGGCCTGGTAGGCCTCGATGAAGCCATCGGGCACGCTCACCGAGCCGTCCTGCCCGCGGGTGCAGCCCTGGCGGTCGCCGCTGGCATTGAGCGGGGCCCAGACGTCGCCGGCGAGTTTCGCCGCCTCCTCGAGGACCGCCTCGACCAGGTCGGGGCTGGCCTCCTCGAAGCCGGGCAGGGCCAGCGAGCCGTGCTCGAGCAGTTCCTCCAGCACGAAGCGGAAGTCGCGGAGGGGAGCGGCATAGGGGGTCATGGAGCACCTCTGGGAAAAATGATAGCAACGATAGTAGATTCACTACTTTTCGTTGGCCATTAGCCCAAGGTCGATGCCGAAACCGCTCGATATCGGCGTCGGCCGATCTCGACGACGCTCGATCGCGAAACGGCGCGAGCCCGCGGCGCGGCAGCGGGCTCGGCGGTTCATCGAAGGCCAGGCGTCAGGAGCGCGCAGGGGCCGGCGGCGGTTCATCGGCGGCCGGCGCCTCCTCGGGCTCGGCCTCGTCGTAGTAGACGATGTGCGGCTCGTCCCGCGGCGGCGGGCCCACCAGCGCCTCGGCCACCTCGACCTCGGCCACGGCGCCGGAGAGATCCTCCACGTGCTCGTGCTCCAGGGCGCCCTGCACCCACTCCTCGGTCACCGCGAGCTCGGCGCCCGCCGAGGACATCGGGGTGGAGGCGGAGAACGGCGCCACCGGCACCGGCGCCGGACGCACGCTGCGCCGCCAGACGAAGAAGAGCACCAGGAACAGGCCCATGGCCCCGAAGGACCAGAACAGGCCGGTATCGCCGAGCAGGCTCATCACCGGCGAGACCAGCGGCGGGCTTACCGCCGAGCCGATGGCATTGATCAGCAGCAGGCCCTGGCTCATGCGCACCAGGGCGCCGGCCGGGGCGCGGTCGGCGGCGTGGCCCACCGCCACCGGGTAGAGCGAGAAGATGCCGCCGCCGAGCAGGAACAGCAGCCCGGCCAGGATCCCCGTATTCATCGGCAGAAAGATCACCGCCGCGGAGATCAGGGTGCAGAAGGCGCCGATCAGGATCAGCACCAGCTGGCGGTCGTGGCGATCCGACCAGCGCCCCACCGGGTACTGCAGCAGCATGGCGCCGAGCACCACCACCGCCATCATCTGGCCGATCCGATCCACCGTCAGGCCGGTGCGCTGCAGGTAGAGCGGCAGCAGCGAGTAGACCGCCGCCACCATCAGCCCCGAGCCAAAGCTGCCCATCACGCCGGTGGGGGTCAGGGTGATCAGGCGCAGCGGCGAGAGCGGCTCGGCCTTCTCGATCAGCGGCGAGACCCGCGGGATCATCGCCATGGGCAGCACCGAGAGCGAGGCCAGCAGGCCGATCACCATGAACGACGCCGGTCCGCCCATGGCCTCGGTAACGCCCAGCAGCAACTGGCCGAGCACGCCGGCGGCGTAGAGCGCGATCATGTAGAGCGCCAGCAGGCGACCGCGCACCCGAGCATCGCCGGAGGCCAGCAGCCAGCTCTCGATGACCAGGTACACCCCCACCGTGGCCCAGCCGCCGATCAGGCGCAGCGCGAACCAGGCCCAGGGCTCGGCCACCAGGCCCTGCAGCAGCACGGTGACCGCCACCAGCGAGGCAAAGCTGCCGTAGGCGCGGATATGGCCGATGCGCAGCAGCAGCCGGTCGTTGAGCATGGCGCCCAGCGCCAGGCCGATGAAATAGGCGGAGGAGACCCAGCCGATCACCACCGGCGATTCGCCGGCGGCGTCCAGGCGCAGGGTGATGACGGTGGCCAGGAAACCGTTGCCGATCCCCAGAATGAAGAGCCCCAGCAAGGGTGCCAGGGCCATGAGCAGCAGCTGCCGGGACATGGGCAAGGATCTCGAAACGAACGGTGTGGGAGGGGCGCCGCTGCAGCCGCGCAGGAAGCACTTGTAATGTCGAATATACGCTCGGCGCCGAGCGCCGCCAATCCCTTTATCGAGGCCGAATCGAGGCTTTTTACCTCATGATAACGACACGTTATCGAACATTGCTCGATTCCCCGCGCTGCAGCAATACCACGTCGGCGGAAGGGAAATGCAGCCGCAGATCGTGGCGCCGGGCGAACCAGGAAAACGTCGCCTCGCTGAAGAAACAGACGTGGGTGGGGTCGAGGATATAGTGCCAGCCGACGAAGGCCTCGGGGCTCGTGACGCGCTTGGTCATCAGCCCCAGCCAGCCGCCGGGCTCAAGCCGCTCGACCAGCCGGTCGAGCTCCTCGCCGGGGGCGAAGAGATGCTCCACCACCTCGGTGGCGGTGATGAAATCGTAGCCACGCTCGAGCACCGCGGCATCCGGCGCGTAGAAGGGATCGTAGATGGCCATCGGATGGCCGGCCTCCTCGAACATCACCGAGAGGGTCGGCCCCGGGCCCGCGCCGAAGTCGAGCCCGCGTGCGCCCGGGGCGAGCCGGTCACGCAGCGGGTCGAAGATCCGCGACAGGAAGCGCCGGTAGCCGAGGTCGTCGGGGGAGTTCTCGTGCTGGTCGTAGACCGCTCGCTCCGCCGCCGGGTCGAGGCGCTGCGCCGGCGGCACGAAGACCAGCGCACAGCGCCCGCAGCGCTGGTAGTCCCGCCGTGCGTCGCGGTGAAAGGGCGCGGTATCGACCGACGCACATAGCGGACAGATCAGCATCATCGTATTCTCTTGCCAGGCCATCATTCCGAGGAGACATGCATGCTGTCAGGTCTGGACCACCTGGTCATCACCGTGACCGACATTTCCCGCGCCGTGGACTTCTACTCCCGCGTCCTCGGGCTCGAGGTCCGCTACCGCGACCGTGAACGCGTCGACCTGATGCTGGGCGACATGGCCCTGCGCCTGCACTGGACCGCCACCGACATCACGCCCCGCGCCGCCACGCCGACGGCCGGCAGCCTGGATCTCTGCGTGCGCAGCCTGCTGCCGCTGGACGAGGTAAAGCGCCATCTGGAGGCGCTGGACGTGGAAGTGGAGCTCGGCCCGGTACCGCGCCAGGGCGCCGTCGGCGAGCTCGCCTCGCTCTACCTGCGCGACCCCGACGGCAACCTCATCGAGATCAGCCGCCCCGTGAAGCCCCAACCCGCCGACGGCCACTGACGCCAGGGGCGACCCGGTGTCATTGTCGACGCCGGTCGGTATCATTGGCGACAGCCAAGCCACCATCAGGGACGAGCCATGAACGACAACCTGCATCGAGATGACGACCGGGCCGTCGCCGAACAGGGCGGCGCCCCCGACACGACCCTTCCCATCGTGGTGTACGTGCTGCACCTGGCAGGCATGGTCACCGGCGGGCTGACCTCGCTGGTGGCCGTGGTGATCGCCTACGTCTACCGCGGCAACGGGCCCGCGTGGCTCGACGAGCACTACCGCTATCAGATCCGCACCTTCTGGCTGGCCCTGCTCTACTTCGGCGTGTCCGGCCTGCTCACCCTGGTGCTGATCGGCTTTCTGACCTGGCTGGCCGCCGTGGTGTGGCTGGTGATCCGCTGCGTGAAGGGGCTCAAGGCGCTGAACGAGCGGCGGGCGCCGGACAACGTCGACACCTGGTGGGTGTGAGCCATGCGCGACGATGAACCCCGCGCGCCTGCCGGCCAGGCGCGCGCCATCGCGACCCTATGGCGTGGCCTCGCCAATCGACGCCTGACGACCCTGTGGCGGCTGGCCCGGGTGATCGGCCCGCTGGTCGAGCGCTTCAGCCGCCGCGAGCGCAAGGTCACCCACATCAACCTGGCCGAGGCCTATCCCGCGCGCAGCGACGCCGAGCGGCGGCGGCTGGCGAAACAGAGCCTGACCCACTCCACCGCTACCATGCTGGAGCTCGGCTTCGCCTGGATGGGCGACCCCGAGCGGGTCGAGGCGTCGATCGTCGAGGTCCACGGCCGTGAGCTTCTCGACGGCGCGCGGGCCGAGGGCCGCGGCGTCATCGTGCTGGCGCCCCACTTCGGCAACTGGGAGGTGCTGAACTTCTGGCTCTCCGGCCACTTCCCCTTCACCGCCATGTACGAGCCCCCCAAGCTCGCCCCGCTGGACCCGATCATCCGCCAGGGCCGCGAGCGCCGCGGCGCGCGGCTGGTGCCGACCAATCCCCGCGGCGTGGCCGCCCTGCTCAAGGCGCTCAAGCGCTGCGAGGCGGTGGGCATCCTGCCCGACCAGGTGCCCAGCTGGGGCAGCGGCGTCTTCGCGCCCTTCTTCGGCCGGCCCGCCTACACCGCCACCCTGCTGCCCAAGCTGGTGGCCCGCACCGAGGCGCGGGTCGTCACCGGCGTGGCCCTGCGCCTGCCCGGCCGGGGCTACGCCCTGCACTTCCTGGCCGCCGACGAGCGGGTCTACGATCCCGACGAGGCCACCTCGGCCACCGGGGTCAACGCCTGCGTGGAGTCGACCATCGCCCTGGACCCGGCCCAGTACCAGTGGGAATACAAGCGCTATCGCAAGACCCCCGAGGAGGCCGAGGGCAAGCCCGGCTGGAAGCGCTTCCGGCTCTACTGATCCCGCGGCCGTTGCCGTTCGACCTGAAGGTGGCCCCATGCATCAAGCACCAAAGCGCCTTCCATGATTCGCTCCACGCCGCTCAGGACGCTGGCCGGGCTCGCCCTCTTCCTGGCGGCGCTCTATCCCCTCTATCTCGTCACCGCCAACACCCTGCTCAACAGCGACTGGGGGCGCAGCCAACTCGAGCGCGCGGCGAACATCACTCTGGAGTGGGAGCGGGCCTGGACGGCCTTTCCCGGACACCTGCGGGTGACCCGACTCAGCCTTGCCGGCACGGCCGCCGAGCACCACGTGGCGCTGCAGGCAGAGACCGCCACGCTGGGCGTCGCCCTGGCCCCGCTGCTCGGGCGGGAGTTGCGTCTTCGCCGCCTCGATGCCGAGGGCATCCGCCATGTCAGCCTGGATGCGTACCGCCTGCAGGGTAGCGGCAGCCTGCACCTGACAGGCCTCCACTGGGACGCCGGTACGCTGTCCGCGAAACAGCTGCAGCTCACCCTGGACGACGGCTCCGTACTGAAAGACGACACGCGGCTGGTGGAAGGCGTCACCCTGGAGGCCGACCTTACCCTCGCCCCGCTGGCGCTGGCCGAGACCACCGGCACCGAGGCGGGACGCGCCGTCTCGGGCACTGTCGCGCTGACCGGGCGCAGCGATGCCTACACCGTCTTCAACCCCTACCTCGCCTCGCTTGGCTGGCTGGACATCGGTGGCCGCGGCGACCTGCGGGGCGAGGTCATGATCGAAAGTGGCGAGATACAGCCAGGCAGCCGCCTGCGCCTCGACTCCCCGCAGCTGAGCGTGGGTCTCGACGAGCGCCACTGGCTGGAGGATGGGGCGCGCTACCGTATCGATGGCGCGGGTTCGGTGACGGCCGAGATGAAGGAGCGCACCCGCATCAAAGTCGAGCTTGACGGCATCGAGATGGTCGATGTCGACGCTTCCCCCGCGTCTTTGCCCCTGCTGCGCGGCGACGGCTTCCAGCTCGACCTCACCGCGCCCGCCCTGCGCCTTCAGGCGCCCTCCGACCAGGATCTCGAGGCGCGTCATGTCCGGGCCCTGCTGCGCTGGCACGACACCGAGGTGGGCGACATTGCCGCCCTCGACCGCTATCTCCCCGCCGAGGTGCCCCTGACCCTGGAAGGGGGCGTGGCACGGCTGCAGGGCGAACTGGTCTACGACGGCGAGCGTCTGAGCGGGGGGATCGACCTCTCCGGCGAAGCCCTGGCCCTGCGCCTCGGCGAGCAGCCGCTGCGGGGACGACTCGGCCTGCACCTGCCGATTGCCGAACTCGACGTCGAGCGCGGCATGCTGGACATCTCCGGCACGCGACTCGACATCGACGCCGCCGCCCCGGGCGAGGCGCAGCCGCTCACCACCGAGCTGCGACTGCCCACGGCCCGGTTCCAGTCACCGCTGGCCTGGAGAGCACTGGATGATGAACCGCTGCTCGACGGCGACACGCCCTGGTCGGCAGACCTGGAACTGGGCGGCCGGGTGGCCAACCTCGGCGTACTCGACCCCTTGCTCGCCGGACGATTCGGCGGCGTTGGACTGGCCCTGGAAGGCGGCGGACGGCTCGCCGGGACCCTGCACCTGCGGGACGGGCAGCCGCTGGAGGGCAGCCAGCTGGAGGTGCGTTCCGAAGCGCTCGGAGCGCGCTTCCTGGGTGTCCAGGCGCGCGGCGATGGTCGAGCGCACCTCACCCTGCGGCCCGAGGGCACCGATCCGCAGGCCGACGTCGAGCTCGTCTTCGATGAGGTGGACCTCACCCGCCTCGCGGATGGCCGCCGGCTCTTCCAGGCCAAGCGGCTGTCCCTCACCGGCACGGCGAGTGCGGGACCGCAACCTTCGCGCTCGCCCTCAATGACGATCGAGTGGCACAACGCTCGCCTTCCCGAGGTGGCGGTGCTCAACGACTACCTGCCGGAGGGAGCGCCGCTGCGGCTGGCGGCCGGATGGGCCGACAGCAGCGGGCGCATCATACTGGAGGACGACCGAGGCCGTGGGCGCGTCACCCTGTCGGGCGATGCGATCAGCGGCCGCCTGCTGGAGGAGGAATTCCAGGGCGAGCTGGACGTGAACCTGGAGCTGCGCGAGGTGGTTCCCGACCGCCAGCGGATCGATCTCTCCGGCAGCCGGCTGGAACTGACCGCCTCGTCGCGGGGCGGTGAGCCGCTTCACACCCTGCTGGTGCTGCCCAGGGCGAGCCTCGAGGGCGGCTTCGACTGGCCCGGCCGGGAGGCCCCACGCCGCCCTCTGGCCGGCACCCTGCGGCTGGATGGCCGACTCGACCGTCTCGGTTTCCTCAATGCCTTCCTGCCTGACGAGCATGGCCTGGCCGTCCAGGGTGGCGGACGCCTGACCCTCGACCTCGGCCTGGCGAACGGCGAGGTGATGCCCGACAGCCAGCTACGCGTTAACTCCGACCGACTCGCCGTGCGCTTCCTGCACTACGAAGCCTTCGGCGACGGCTCGCTCGTGCTGGAGACCGCCGACCCCGGCGCGCAGCTGACCCTTTCCCTGCCCCGCTTCGGCCTGCGGCGCCAGGAGGGGAGCGACTCGCTGATCGAGGGCCGCCTGCTGGAGATCCACAGCCGGGCGCGGCGACTCGACCCCAGCGAGGGGCTGACGTCACTCAGCACGCGCATCGACATGCCCGATGTGGCGATAGCGGACCTCGCCGTCTTCAATGACTACCTGCCCAAGGATGCCGGCATCGCCTTCCTGTCGGGCCAGGCGAACATGGCCACCCAGCTGCGGCTCGAGGGCCTGGGGGTCGAGGGAAGCCTCGCGCTGAACGCCCCGAACGCCCGCCTCGCCTTCGATGAACAGATCCTGGAGGGCACCCTGGCGCTGGAGGCTCGCCTCTCCGATGGCGACCTGGATACGATGCGCTTCGACGTCGCAGGCTCCACGCTGAGCCTAAGCGACGTACGCCTGAAGAACGCCAGCGGCGGTCTTACCCGCGGCTGGTGGGCGCGCCTCGAGGTCCCCGAGGGACACATGCGCTGGGTGGCACCGCTGGCGCTCGACGCCCGGCTCGATCTCGCGATGCGCGACAGCGGCCTGCTGGTCAACCTGTTCCTCGACGCGGCCCGGGAACGGCGCTGGCTGCGCGACAGGCTGACGCTCGGCGAGGTGCGCGGCGAGGTGCGCGTGATGCTCGACGACGACACCCTTCGCCTGGAGGATCTGGCCGTGCGGGGCGGCAGTCGCCTGGAGCTGCTGGCCAACATCGCCCTGCGCGACGCCCACCTGGCGGGCCGCGCCCTCGCCCGTTACGGGCCCTTTCGACTGGGCATCGAGCTGGATGGCGAGCGCCGGCGATGGCAGCTGCGCAACGTCCGCGACTGGTATGCCAGTGGCCGGCCCGCCAGCGAGCTGACGCTTCCCGAGCGGATGGAGTGGGTCGAACTGCTGGACGCCGAGCCGCAATGACGTGCCGCGGCACTACCCGGCGAGATGCCGGTGCAGTGCTTCACGGCACCACGCCGTCGGGCCCGGTCGCCGAAGGGCCGGTAGTGGACGACACCGGAATCCCCGCAGAGGGTGGCAAGACGGCGACAGGATGCTAGAGTAAGTGCTTCGCTTGACGGGGTGCCGGTAGAGCCGGCTGAGATGGCGCAGGGTGTGAAGACACCGAGCGCTGGTCCCGTGGAACCTGATCCGGCTAGTACCGGCGTAGGAATCAAGCGGTGACCAGTGCCTCGCGGCACCTTCCCTGGTCACCCTCTCCCGCCCCGCTTCCGGATCGCCCCCTGACCGGAGACATGATGGGCTACCGATTCGACGATCTCACCGCGGCATGCCAGGACGACTGGCGCGCCTATATCGAGCACGAGTTCGTGCGCCGACTCGGCGACGCCACCCTCGAGGAAGGCGCCTTTCGCCACTATCTCCAGCAGGACTATCTGTTCCTGATCCATTTCGCCCGGGCCTATGCCCTGGCGGCCTACAAGAGCCGCGACCTCGGCGAGCTGCGCCACGCCTTCGAGGGCCTCAAGACCATCCTCGACGTGGAGCTGGGGCTGCACGTGGACTACTGCCGTGCCTGGGGCATCTCGGAGGAGGACCTGGCGCGCCTGCCCGAGGCCCGCGCGACGCTCGCCTACACGCGCTACGTGCTGGACACCGGCCACCGCGGTGACCTGCTGGATCTGCACGTCGCGCTCGCCCCCTGCCTGATCGGCTATGGCGAGATCGCCCAGTGGCTCAGGGCCCAGGGCGCCACCCTGCGCGGCGAGGCCAATCCCTTCGATGCCTGGATCGCCATGTACGAAAGCGAGGAATTCCAGCAGGCCATGGAGGACGAGCGCGCCTGGCTGGATGCGCGCCTGGCGGAGGTCACCCCGGCGCGCTTCGCCGAGCTCACCGCGGTGTTCCGCGACGCCACCCGGCTCGAGATCGACTTCTGGCAGATGGGGCTGGACCGGAGCCACTGAGCTGGTCCCAGCTGTCGTCCCGGGCTGGCCCTGGTCAGGCCGCCCACCCACGGGATAGAAGGGGAATCGCGAGATTGCCCGACCACCACGCTTGACGGGGCGCCGTTGAAGACGGCTGAGACCATGCGCTTGCCAGCATGGATCCCGTTGAACCTGAACTGGCTAGGACCAGCGTAGGGATCAAGCGACAGACCGTGTGCCCCTGACGCCGTGGCCCCTGTCCTTCCCGCCTGTGTCCTCCCTGAACAAGACCCCGACAATCCAAGGGAGAACACCATGAGCAAGACCGCCCATTTCCTCGCCGAGAGCGCCCGCGTCGACGAAGCCGCCATCCAGCCGCTTCCCGGCTCACGCAAGATTTACGTCGAGGGCTCACGCCCGGACATCCGCGTGCCGTTCCGCGAGATCGGCCTCTCGCCGACCAAGACCTCCGGTGAGGACGAGGCCAACCCGCCGCTGCTGGTCTATGACACCTCCGGCCCCTACACCGACCCCGAGGCCGAGATCGACCTGCGCCAGGGCCTGCCCGAGCTGCGTCGCGAGTGGATCGAGGCGCGCGGCGACACCGAGCGCCTCGACGGCCCGACCTCCGAATACGGTCGGCGCCGGGCCAACGACCCGATGCTCGCCAACCTGCGCTTCGACCTGACCCGCACGCCCCGCCGGGCCAAGGAAGGCCAGAACGTCACCCAGCTCCACTACGCCCGCCAGGGCATCGTCACCCCCGAGATGGAGTTCATCGCCATCCGCGAGAATCAGCGCCGCCAGGCGCTGGGTACGCAGGAGGTCGAGCGCATCCTCGGCCACCAGCACGCCGGCCAGGGCTTCGGCGCACGCCTGCCGGACGAGATCACCCCGGAATTCGTGCGCGACGAGGTGGCCGCCGGCCGGGCGATCATCCCCTGCAACATCAACCACCCGGAAACCGAGCCGATGATCATCGGCCGCAACTTCCTGGTGAAGATCAACGGCAACCTCGGCAACTCGGCGGTCACCTCCTCCATCGAGGACGAGGTCGACAAGATGACCTGGGGCATCCGCTGGGGCTCGGACACCATCATGGATCTCTCCACCGGGCAGAACATCCACGAGACCCGCGAGTGGATCATCCGCAACGCCCCGGTGCCGATCGGCACCGTGCCCATCTACCAGGCGCTGGAGAAGGTCAACGGCGTGGCCGAGGACCTCACCTGGGAGGTGTTCCGCGACACCCTGATCGAGCAGGCCGAGCAGGGCGTGGACTACTTCACCATCCACGCAGGCGTGCTGCTGCGCTACGTGCCGCTGACCGCCAAGCGGGTCACCGGCATCGTCTCCCGGGGCGGGTCGATCATGGCCAAGTGGTGCCTCTTCCATCACCGGGAGAGCTTCCTCTACACCCACTTCGAGGAGATCTGCGAGATCTGCAAGCGCTACGACGTGGCCTTCTCGCTGGGCGACGGCCTGCGCCCGGGCTCGGTGGCCGACGCCAACGACGAGGCGCAGTTCGCCGAGCTCGAGACCCTGGGCGAGCTGACCCGCATCGCCTGGCAGCACGACGTCCAGGTGATGATCGAGGGGCCGGGCCACGTGCCCATGCACCTGATCAAGGAGAACATGGACAAGCAGCTCGAGGAGTGCGACGAGGCGCCCTTCTACACCCTGGGGCCGCTGACCACCGACATCGCCCCCGGTTATGATCACATCACCTCCGGCATCGGCGCGGCGATGATCGGCTGGTACGGCTGCGCCATGCTCTGCTACGTGACGCCCAAGGAGCACCTGGGCCTGCCCAACAAGGACGACGTCAAGACCGGCATCATCACCTACAAGATCGCCGCCCACGCCGCCGACCTCGCCAAGGGGCACCCTGCGGCGCAACGCCGGGACAACGCGCTCTCCAAGGCGCGCTTCGAGTTCCGCTGGGAGGATCAGTTCAACCTGGGCCTCGACCCAGATACCGCCCGCGAGTACCACGACGAGACCCTGCCCAAGGACTCCGCCAAGGTGGCGCACTTCTGCTCCATGTGCGGGCCCAAGTTCTGCTCGATGAAGATCAGCCAGGAGGTCCGCGACTCGGTCTTCAAGAGCGAGGCCAAGGAGAAGGGCCTCGACGGCGACCCCGAGTTGGTAGAACGAGAGACGGTGGAACGTGGCATGCAGGAGCAGGCCGAAAGGTTCCGCCAGGAGGGCGCCGAGCTCTACAAGGAAGTCTGACGCGACGCCGCGACCGTCGCTGTCCCTGACGGTCGCTGACCCTCTCGCCCACTGAAGCGCCCCCACCGCTATGCGCTAGCGACGGGGGCGTTTTTCGTGGTGTCGTGAGGTGGTGTCGAAGCGACGAGTCGCTACCCGATCAGAAGCGGTACGTCATCCCGACGCTCGCGGCATCGAAGGTGTAGTTCGATTCGTCCAGGTAGCGGACGTAGTCGGCCCCCAGGGCCAGGTTCGGTGCCACGTCGAACGCGGCGCCCCCACCCCAAGAGAAGCCGGTCTCCTCGTCGAGGTCGAAGTCCACCTCGGTGAAGCCGGCCAGGCCGTAGAGGCGGAAGTCCGGGGTGATGGGCAGGATGCCCTTGGCGTAGGCGCCGGCCAGGTAGTCGAGCTCGACGCTGCCATCGGAGCCACCGCCGCCGAGGTGGCCCTCCAGGGCGAAGTAGTCGTTGAACGCCACGCCACCGCGCAGCCGCAGGCCGGTGCTGTCGGCGCTGCCGGGGCCGCGGTCCCGATCGAGCTCCCAGAACAGGGCATCGCCGCCCAGATAGGGGCTCGGGTCGTAGTTCATGACGCTGCTCTGAGCCAAGGCGCTGGTACCGGCCAGCAGCAGGGCCGCGGATACCGCAGAGATCGTGAGGGTCTTCATGGCAGGACTCCAGTTAAAAAACACTGTTTTCATACACGCCTTCATTCTGGCCCAGCTTAGACCAAGGTGCAATGCTCACCTCGAGGCGACGGCAGCGGCGTCGCGCAAAGAACGAGAAGCGCCCGCCTCGCCCGCCCCACGATCCACGTCACTGTTTCTCGCCTCGCAACGTGTTAATTTCGCGAGAATCAGGCGCCGTGCCCGTGCGCTCATAGGCGATCGCACGCCCCGCGCCCCTCGACACAGAAGGATGTGCCATGAACGACCCGGTACTGGTCATCAACTGCGGCTCCTCGTCGATCAAGTACGCCCTGGTGCCCGCCTCGCCCGGCGAGCCCCGCCTCTCCGGCCTGGCCGAGCGCCTGGGCAGCGAGGATGCGCGCCTGACGGGCGTCGATAGCCAGGGCCGCTCGTTCTCGCGGCCGCTGCACGGGGCCGGCCACGCCGACGCCATGGCGGAGATCCTCGAGGGCCTCGAGGGACAGCATCCCGTGGCGGTGGGGCATCGCGTCGTCCACGGCGGCGAGCGCTTCACCCGCGCCACCCGGCTCGATGCCGCCGCCAAGCGCGCCATCGAGGCCACCGTGGCCATGGCGCCGCTGCACAACCCGGCCAACCTGGAGGGCCTCAAAGCCACCCAGGCGCTGTTCCCCGACCTGCCCCAGGTGGCGGTCTTCGATACCGCCTTCCACCAGACCCTGCCCCCGCGGGCCTATCGCTATGCGCTGCCGGAATCGCTCTATCGTCGCCACGGCATTCGCCGCTACGGCTTTCACGGCAGCAGCCACGCCTACGTGAGCGCGCGGGTCGACACCCTGAGCGAGCGCCGTCATGGCGGCTGGCTCATCGCCCACCTGGGCAACGGCTGCTCCACCTGCGCGGTGTGGCAGGGCCAGAGCGTCGACACCAGCATGGGCCTGACGCCGCTGGAGGGCCTGGTGATGGGCACCCGTAGCGGCGACGTGGACCCCGGCCTGCACGCCCACCTGGCCCGTCAGCTGGGCTGGTCGCTCGAGCGCATCGACACCCTGCTCAACAAGGAAAGCGGGCTGCTGGGCCTCTCCGGGCTCTCCAACGACATGCGCCGCCTGCACCAGGCCGCCGCCGAGCACCACGCGGGCGCCGAGCTTGCCATCGAGGTATTCTGCTATCGCCTGGCCAAGTCGCTGGCGGGGCTCACCTGCGCCCTGCCGCGCCTGGATGGCATCGCCTTCACCGGCGGCATCGGCGAGAACGACAGCGAGGTGCGTGCCCGGGTGGTCGAGCTGCTGCGCCACTTCGGCCTGCGCCTGGACGCCGGGGCCAATGCCGATACCGTGGGCGGTCGAGAGGGCCGCATCGATCTCGCCGAGGACGGCCGCGCTCCCCAGCTGTGGGTCATCCCGACCGACGAGGAGGGACGCATCGCCGAGGAAACCCGCCAGCTGCTCCAGGAAGAGTCCACCCCCCCATGACCCAAACTGACCGCCCGAATGAGCGCCCGAATGACCGGCCGAGTGAGCGCCGTCCCGATCCCCGCAACCTGCTGCTGGTGCCCACCGACAGCGGCGTCGGTCTGACCTCCGCCTGCCTGGGCCTGATCCGCGCCCTGGACACCCTCGGGCTCAAGGCCGGCTTCATGAAGCCGTTCCGCCAGGATGAGATCAACGGCCAGGGGCCCGATCGCTCCTGCGCCCTGGCCGCCAGCACCCTGGGCCTCGATCCGCCCGCGCCGCTGCCCCAGGCGCGGCTCGAGCGCCTGCTGCGCGAGGAGCGCGCCGACGAACTGATGGAAGAGGCCGTGGAGCGACATGCCCGGGTCGCCCTGCCGGAGGCGGGCGACGCCCCGGAGCTCGTGGTGATCGAGGGGCTCGCCCCCAGCCCGCACAGCAGCTATGCGAGCCGGCTCAACGAGGCGCTGGCCCACGCGCTCAATGCGCGGGTCATCCTGGTGGCCGACGGCGACCTGAGCGACCCGCGCGACCTGGCCGAGCGCCTGGACCTGCACGCCCAGCCCTTCGAGGGCGTCGACTCCCCGCGCACCCTCGGCTGCATCCTGATGCGACTGCGCCCGCTGCCCGACGACGAGGCCACCGCGCCGCTGGCGGCGCCCGAACTCACCACCGGACTCGACGACCCGCAGCTCGCCAGCCTGCGCCACCACCTGCCGGCGCTGGACGGCGACCGTTTCCGCCTGATCGGCGCGGTCCCCTGGCACGCCAGCCTCTCCGCCCCCCGAGTGCTGGACGTCGCCCGGGCCCTTCAGGCGCGCATCCTGCATCAGGGCGAGGCCGACCGTCGCCGGGTGCTGGGCACCAGCCTGTGCGCCCGCAGCGCCTCCCATGCCCTGCATGTGTTCCGCGCCGGACGGCTGCTGGTCACCCCGGGGGATCGCGACGACATCCTGCTCGCCGCGTCGCTGGCGGCCATGAACGGGGTGCCGCTGGCGGGCCTGCTGCTGACCCACGGCGAACTGCCGGACGAGGCGATGATCGAATTCTGTCGCCCGGCGCTGGCGAGCGGCCTGCCGGTGCTGGCCGTCGACTCCGACAGCTACGCGACGGCCCAGCAGCTCGACCGCATGGCCAACGACATCCCCATCGACGACCCCGAACGCGCCGAGCAGGTGACCCGCTTCGTGGCCGACCACCTCGACCTTGCGTGGCTCAAGGAGAACCTCAGCCTCGGCTACCCGAGCCGGCTCTCCCCGGCCGCCTTCCGCCACCGGCTGGTGCGGCTGGCCCAGCAGGCGAGCAAGCGCATCGTGCTGCCCGAGGGCAGCGAGCCGCGCACCGTGGAGGCCGCGGTGATCTGCCAGCAGCGCGGCATCGCCCGCTGCGTGCTGCTGGCCCGGCGCGAGGAGGTCGAGGCGGTGGCCCGAAGCCGCGGCCTCGAGCTGCCCGAGGATCTCGAGATCCTCGATCCGGCCTCGCTGCGGCTCTCCTACGTCAAGCCGATGGTCAAGCGCCGCCCCGGCAAGCTCAACGCCCTGACCGCCGCGGACCAGCTCCAGGACAGTGTGGTGCTCGGCACCATGATGCTCGCCGAGGGCGCGGTGGACGGCCTGGTCTCGGGGGCGATCCACACCACCGCCAACACCGTGCGCCCCGCCTTCCAGCTGATCAAGACGGCCCCCGGCTATCGCCAGGTGTCGTCGATCTTCTTCATGCTGCTGCCCGAGCAGGTGGTGGTCTACGGCGACTGTGCGGTGATCCCCGACCCGGACGCCGAGGCCCTGGCCGAGATCGCCATCCAGAGCGCCCGCTCCGCCGAGGCCTTCGGCATCGAGCCCAGGGTGGCGATGATCAGCTACTCCACCGGGGCCTCCGGCAGCGGGGCCGACGTCGAGAAGGTGCGTGAGGCCACGCGCATCGCCCGGGAGCGCGAGCCGTCACTGTGCATCGACGGGCCGCTGCAGTACGACGCCGCGGCCATCGAGAGCGTGGGCCGCCTGAAGGCGCCCGACTCGCCGGTGGCGGGGCGTGCCACGGTCTTCGTGTTCCCCGACCTCAACACCGGCAACACCACCTACAAGGCCGTGCAGAGAAGCGCCGGGGTGGTCAGCGTCGGCCCCATGCTGCAGGGGCTCAACAAGCCGGTGAACGACCTCTCGCGAGGGGCACTGGTCGACGATATCGTCTACACCATCGCCCTGACCGCCATCCAGGCCGCCGGGGAGTCCTGAGGCCGCGGCCCTCGTGTCGGCTTCGGTCATCCCATCATGCCGCGGACGCCCCGCTCGATCGCTCGAGGGGGCGCCCGCGGCTGGCTTCATTCCGTATGTCGCCTAGTGGGCCAGGATCTTCGACAGGAACTCCTTGGCACGCTCGGTCTCGGGATGATTGAAGAAGGTTTCGGTCGCAGCGACCTCCTTCACCTCCCCCTGGTCCATGAAGACCACCCGGCGCGCCACCTTGCGGGCAAAGCCCATTTCGTGGGTGACCACCATCATCGTCATGCCTTCCCTGGCCAGCTCGACCATGACGTCCAGCACCTCGCTGATCATCTCGGGATCAAGCGCCGAGGTCGGCTCGTCGAAACACATGGCGATGGGATCCATGGCCAGGGCCCTGGCGATCGCCACCCGCTGCTGCTGTCCGCCGGACAGGGCAGAGGGATACTTGTCCGCCTGATCGGACAGACCGACGCGCTCCAGCAGGCTCTCCGCCTTTTTGCGCGCCTCATCGCGCGAGCGGTTCAGCACCTTGATCTGGCCCATCATCAGGTTCTCGATCACCGTCTTGTGCGGGAACAGCTCGAAATGCTGGAACACCATGCCGATACGCGCACGCACCAAGGGCAGCTTGGTGCCCTTGGCGGTCACGTCGGTGTCTTCGACCACGATGTGCCCGCTGTCGACCGGCTCCAGCGCGTTGACGCACTTGATAAGGGTGCTCTTCCCCGAGCCGGACGGACCGCAGATGACGATCACCTCGCCACGTTCGACCTCGAGCGAACAGCTCTTCAGGACGTGGAAGTCGTCGTACCACTTGTCGATGTTGTCGATTTTTATCATGCGACCTTCTTTTTCTGCAGGTGCTTGACCAGCATGGAGCCGGAGAAGCAGATGAGGAAATACACCAGCGCCGCGAAGAGGTACATCTCTGCCAACCGCCCCTCCACTTTGGCCACCGTGCTGGCCGAGGTCATGAAATCGCTCAGGGCCACGACGTAGACCAGGGAGGTATCCTGGAAGAGGATGATCGCCTGGGTCAGCAGGACCGGGATCATGTTGCGGAACGCCTGGGGAAGGATCACGTACTGGAGGTTCTGGCGCGGCGACAGCCCGATGGCCAGACCGGCATAGACCTGTCCGCGCGAGACCGAATTGAGCCCGGCACGCATGATCTCGGCATAATATGCCGCTTCGAACAGCGAGAAGGCGATCAGCGCGCTGGTGAAGTTGCCCACCGGGCGGCCTATCAGTAGTGGCACCAGGAAGTAGAACCAGAAGATCACCAGGATGAGCGGGATCGACCGGAAGATGTTGACGTAGATGGCGCTGAACCAGCGTAGCGGTGCCGGCCCCCAGATTCGCATCACCGCCAGGATAGTGCCCCAGGCAAGACCTGCCAGCAGGGCCAGCAAGGTCAACTGGAAGCTGATGAGCAGGCCGTCAAACAGGAACGGAAGCGATTCAATAATGACCTGGAAATCAAAATCACCCATCTAGTTTGCCCCCACCGAGCCTGGGATACGCGTCTTCTGATCAATCAGGCGCATCAGCAGCACCACCAGAAGCGTGATGACCAGGTAAAGCACCGTGGCGGCAGTGAACGCCTCGAAGCCCTGGAAGGTATAGTTCTCGATCTGCCGTGCCTGGGCGGTCAGTTCCAGCACGCCAATGGTCAGCGCCAGCGATGAATTCTTGAAGATGGTCAGGAATTCGGAGGTCAGGGGCGGCACGATGATCCGATAGGAGATCGGAAGCCGGATGTACAGATAGGTCTGAAGGGGGGTGAGCCCGATGGCCAGCCCTGCGTTCACCAGGTCCTTTCGGATGGTCTGGATGCCGGAGCGGACCTGCTCGGCCACGCGTGCCGCGGTATAGGCGCCCAGTGCCACAACGGCCGTCACGTATTCGGGATTGGGCATATCGCGCTTGACCCAGAGGCCCAGGTCTTCAGGCAGCAGCTCGGGCACGACAAAATACCAGATGAACAGCTGCACCAGCAGCGGGATATTGCGGAACAGCTCGACGTAGGCCGCCGCCAGGGTCCGTACCAGGCGGTTGGGCACGGTACGCAGGATGCCGATCGTGGAGCCCACCACGAAGGCGATGACCCAGGCGGCGATCGCGACCAGCAGGGTCCACTGCAAGCCGGAGAACAGCCAGCCCAGGTAGGGTTCCTGGAACAGGACCGACCAATTCCAGTTGTAGTTCATTAGTATTCCTTATTTGCGCTTCGTCAGCGGCCCGGGTCGCGACAGCGACCCCGGCAGCATGACGTCAAACGCTTACTTGCACCTTTAAAGCCGTTCACATATCCGACACAAACCACTCAAAAGGCAGTGTTCAAAGGATGTGTCACTTCGGCAGGGCGTGGATCTTGAAGTTGGCGCGCAGGAGGTCGGACATGGGAACGCTCATGGGCTCGAACCACGTGCTGTAGATCTTCTCGATCTCACCGGTGCGGAACAGCTCGGCCAGCCGGCGGTTGACCACCAGACGGAACTTGCTGTCGTTCTGCGGGAGCATGATGGCGTAGGGATCGTAGGACAGGAAATCGCCCACCACCTCGTAGGTCTCGGGATCCCTAGCCTTCTCGATCAGGCCGTAGAGCAGGATGTCATCGGTCGAATAGGCGTCCACACGGTCGGTCTGCAACGCCAGGAACCCTTCGGCATGATCCCTCACGGACACCACGTTCACGTCCTCAATGCCACGCTCCTCGATGGCCGTCTTGACCACGCGCTCATTGGTAGTGCCCTGTGCCAGCGCGATGGGCTTGCCTGCCAGGTCTTCCACCGTGGCGATGCCGCTCCCCTTCTTGGTCAGCAGTTTCGTGCCGGTGATATAGGTGATGGCGGCGTAATCCACCTGCTGCTGGCGGGTCAGGTTGTTGGTCGTCGAGCCGCACTCCAGGTTGAGCGTGCCGTTGGCCATCAGCGGGATGCGGGTCTGGGGCGTCACCGGTACCCACTTGATGTTCAGCTCATCGACACCGATCTCGTTCTTGATCTCGTCCACGATCTGCATGCAGATGTCTATCGTATAGCCGACCGGCTGCTGGTCCTCGCCAATATAGGAGAACGGAACGGAAGTCTCGCGGTGGCCGATCGTGATGACTCCGCTCTCCTTGATCTTGCCAAGCGTAGGCCCCAACTCCTGGGCGCTGGCGGTGCCGATGGTCGAAAAGCCTATTGCCGCGGCGGTCAGCAATGTTCCGAGACGTTTCATCTTCATTTCCATCCCCTTGCTCGGTTGAGCATGCAGTCGTTTGTTGTTGGGTTTTCTGCCATTCCTGTCCGAGGGCCCAGGCGACTACGAGCAATCTCGCGCCACTGGTGGTCTTCTCCACCCTAGTTCAAGATTCCCGAAGGCGACTCATGCCAAGATGTTCAAGGGTTATTAATTAATAGCATAGGCGACAAAAAGCGCTTCGTTTCAACGAAAACGGAGAATTATCGTTGGCAGCATGTCCATACATGGGTTTATGCAGCGACGACGAAACCTAAAATGGCTGCCGACGAGGAAACCGTCATTTGACAGCACGCCGTGGCGCCGAGCTTATTCCCTCATGCAGCGGGCGCCCCGCTCGATCGCTCGAGGGGGCGCCCGTTGATGGCCTGCCGCGTTCAGGGCGTGATCAGATGCTCGCCACGCCGAAGTAGATGAAGGCCAGCACCAGCAGCAGCAGGAAGACCGTCTCGGCCACCATCAGCACCACCGGCCTCCAGCCGACCACGGCGAGCTTCTGGAAGGAGGTCTTGATGCCCAGGGCCGCGATGGCCGTGACCAGGCACCAGCGCGACAGGTCGGTGAAGCCCTCGGTGACCACCGGCGGGATCCAGCCCAGGCTGTTGATGAGCACCAGCACCACGAAGGCGACCAGGAAGGTCGGCAGCATCGGCACCTTGCTGGCGCCCTCCTCCTGGCGCCGCTCGCGGCGGAACAGGAACATGAAGACCATCACCGCCGGCACCAGCATCGCCACCCGCAGCAGCTTGACGAAGGTGGAGACGTCGCCGGTGCCCTCGGAGATCATGTAGCCGGCGCCGACCACCTGGGCCACGTCGTGGATGGTGCCGCCGAGGAAGATGCCCGCCTCGGTGTCGCCGAGGCCCAGCAGCCCGACGATCAGCGGATAGATCACCATCGCCATGGTGGAGAGCGTGGTCACCCCCACCACCGTCATGATGGTGTTGCGCTCGTGGGTCTCATGACGCGGCATCACCGCCGACAGGGCCAGCGCCGCCGAGGCGCCGCAGATGGCCACCGAGCCGCCCGTCAGCAGGCCCATGTCCTTGTCCAGCCCCAGCAGGCGGGCCAGCAGGGCGCCCAGGGCGATGGTCAGCATCACCCCACAGACCACGGTCAGCACCGGCCCGATGCCGAGCTCGGCGACCTGCTCGATGGTGATGCGCACGCCCAGCAGCGCCACGCCGATCCGCAACACCTTCTTCGCCGCGAACTCGACGCCGGCCAGGCAGCGCCCCTCCTCGGAAAGGAAATGCAGGGTCATGCCGAACAGCAGGGCGTAGAGCAGCGTGGGGCCGCCGTAATGGTCGGCGATGAAGGTCGTCGCCAGGGCGATGGTGACGCAGATCATCAGCCCGGGAAGCACACGTTGGAGGGGTTCCAGGCGACGGGGCAGGAGCCGCTTGTCAGCCTGGAGGGTCGACGGATCGGTTGCCGCGTCGGCGTCTCGACGAGTCATATCGCCACCTCAATAAGCTACGGAACGATCGTCGCATCCTGCGACGGAAATCGGCCCTTCGTTGTTGGAATGTTGTGGCCACAGGCGCTCGGCAGGGGTGCCGAGGACGTCCTCACGTGACGCCGATTCCGGCAACGGCTACCCCTCGCCGGCCGGCATCAGCATCATGGTGACGGGATGGCGGAGACGGGGTTAGGACCAGTTGAGGGAGAGAGGTAAGACCACGGATGGGGCCGACATCAACGACGGCGCCCGGCACGATGCCGGGCGCATTAAAGGGAATATCAGAGCGGAATAGAGGGCGCGACACGGCGTGCGGCGACAAGCATCGACGGCACGACACCGATCACTCGGCGACTAATCCCGCCGGGGCGGCACTACCACCACCGGCACCCGAGAGCGCTTGATCACGCCCTTGGTGATCTTGCCGGCGTAGGTGGCCGTGAAGCTGCGTTTGTTGGCCGCCATGACGATCATGTCGCTGCCGGTGCGCGTGGCGTAGTGGGTGATCACCGACGCGGGATAGCCCTCGAGCACGCTGCGCGTCACCTCGCGCTCGCCGAAGGCCGCGCGACGCTCGGGATGACGGGACCAGAAGGCCTCGAGGTGCTGATCGAGCTCCTGGCGCGCCTGGTCGAGGCGCTGCGTCATCAAGGTCTCGAGCATCTGGCGATCCTGGATGTTGATCTTGAGGGTGTTGAGCACGTCGTCGGACAGCGATTTGACGGCGTGCAGCACGTGCAGCTCGGCACCGGTGGCCTGGGCGAGTCCCACCGCCTGGGCAAGCACCGGGTCGCAGTCGCCCCTGAGGCCTACGCAGCAGAGGATGCGTCGAAGTCCATGCGTCATGATTTTCCTCCTTCGGCGCGGCATCGAGGACACCGCGCCGATGTCAGCGACGGATCGCGGCTAGTAGCCCAACAAGCTGGGCAACCAGAGCGATATCTGCGGAAAGTAGGCGATGATGAACAGCGCCACGATGGAGCCCGCGGCGAAGGGCAGCGCCTTCAGCGAGATCTCCTCGATCGAGGCGCCGCCTATCCCCGAGGCCACGAAGAGATTCTCCCCGAGCGGTGGCGTCTGGAAGCCGATGGCCAGGGCGCAGACCACCACGATGCCCACGTGCACCGGGTCCATGCCAAGCATGTACATGATCGGCAGCAGCACCGGGGTGAGGATCATGATCGCCGCCAGGGTCTCCATGAACATCCCCACGAACAGCAGGAAGAAGATGATCATCGCCCAGATGAGGTAGGTGTTGTCGGTGAAGCCCAGCATCGCCTCGGCGATGAGGCCGGGGACCCGCTCCTCGACGAGCAGGCGACCGAACACGGTGGCGGTGAACAGGATCAGCAGCACTCGGCCGGTGATCCAGGTGGTGGTCTGCAGCGTGCGCAGGGCCGGTTTCCAGGCCAGCTCCCGGTGCAGGAAGACCCCCACGATCAGCGTGTAGAAGATCGCCACGATGGCCGACTCGGTGGGCGTGAAGAGCCCGCTGTAGATGCCGCCGAGGATGATGATCGGCGCCAGCATCGACCAGATGCCCTTGCGCAGAGTGCCGCGGATCTGCGGCCAGGACCAGTGATCGGTCAGGCCGCGATAGCCGCGCTTCTTCGAGATGAAGTAGTTGATGGTCAGCAGGCAGCCGGCGATCACCACCCCCGGCATGATGCCGGCGATGAACAGCTTGGGAATCGACAGCGTCTGGAAGGCGCCGTGCTCGGCGATGGCCTCCGGCGGCGGCTGCAGGCCCATGCCGGAGATGCCGAAGATGACCATCGGGATCGAAGGCGGAATCACCACCCCGAGCCCGCCCGAGGAAGCCGTGATAGCGCTGGCGTAGCCGCGGTCATAGCCGCGGTTGGCCATGGCCGGGATCATCAGCATGCCCACCGCCGCCGTGGTCGCCGGACCGGAGCCGGAGATCGCGCCGAAGAACATGCAGGCGAACACCGTCGCCGCGGCGAGGCCGCCGGTCACGGGCCCGGCGAAGGCCTCGGCGATATCGACCAGGCGCTTGGAGATGCCGGCGGCCTCCATCAGCGCCCCGGCCAGGATGAACGCCGGCAGCGCCATCAGCGGGAAGGAGCCCACCGAGGTGAAGGCGATCTGCACGAACGCCATGGGGTTCTCGCCCAGGCTGATGAAGGTCGTCAGTGCCGCCACGCCCAGCGACACCGTGATGGGTGCCCCGAGGATCAGCAGCAGGAAGAAGGCACCGAACAATACGTAAATAATCGTGGTATCCATACTCAGTGCTCCCGCGGCGCCGGGCCGTCACCCGCCGCGTCATCGTTGTGCTTGAGTTTCTCGACTTCCTGGGACTCGGGGTCCACGAGGTCCACCTTCTTGACGAACTTCAGGTAGTTGTTCTGAAGGATTCGCAGCGTCATGGCGACGAAGGCGATGGGCAGGATCAGGTAGAAATACTTCATCGGAACGCCCAGGGTCTGGGACGTCCAGAAGAGGTTCATCTTGTTGAAGACGAAGTCGTAACTCAGGTAGATGAAGACGGCATTGAAGCCGATCCAGATCAGGTCGGTGAGCAGGGTGCAGAACGTCTCGACCCAGCGCGGAAAGAACTTGAACTGGAAGGTGACACGGTTGTGCGCCGACTTCTTGGTGGCATAGACCGCTCCCAGATAGGCGAACCATACGAAGGCGTAAGTCGCCAGCTCATCGCCCCAGGGCAGCGAGTAGCTGAAGAGGTTCCTGAGCACGATCTGGGCAAACAGCAGTAAGACGAAGGACACCAGGAGGAGCTGACAGAGGACGCTCTCCAGGTTGTCGATGATCTTGAAGAGAAGCGATTTCATGAGACTGGCCCCTTGCGATCAGGCTCCCGATGGGCAGTTCCCCGCACCGGCCGGGGGCCGATGCGGGGGGACACTGCATGCCGAGGTGATGAGAGTTACGGCTGCGGGGCGGGATCGCGACCCAGGGCGGAGAGTGCCTCGTCGAGCTTCTCCTTGCCGCCGATGCTGTCGTAGAAGTCGGGCCAGATGCCGGTGGCCATCTCGATCCACTGTTGCTCGTCGTTGGCGGGCTGGGTGATCTGCATGCCGTGCTCTTCCACCAGACGCTGCTTGATGGCTTCCTCGCTCTCCAGCAGGAAGTCGTAGCTGTGCTCGGTGGCTGCCTGGCCAGCTTCCAGGACCAGATCCTGCATCTCGGGGCTGAGGCTCTGGAACTTGCCCTCGCTGATGATCAGCGGCTGCAGGGAGAACACATAGCAGCTATCGGTGACGTGATCCTGAACCTCGTAGAACTTCATGGTGTCGATGGTGATGTAGGGGTTGTCCTGACCGTCGACCACGCCCTGCTGCAGCGCCGTGAAGGTCTCGGACCAGGCCAGCGGGTTGGGATTAACGCCCCAGGCCTGATACGAAGCGATCATGATCTCGTTCTTGGGCACCCGGATCACCAGGCCGTCGAGATCCTCGGGTGAGGCCACGGGACGCACGGAGTTGGTCAGGCGACGGCAGCCGGAATAGGCCCAGCCCAGGATACGCACACCGGCATCGCGGATGGTGTTCTGGGTGAGCTCCTCGCCGATCTCGCCCTGGGTCAGCGTCTTGGCATCCTCGGGGCTCTGGATCACGTAGGGCAGGGTCAACACCCCGACGGTCGGCGAGAACGGCGTGATGTTATTGATGGCCAGGACCGAGAGGTCGAGAATCCCCATGCTGGCGTTATTGACGGTGTCCTGCTCGCTACCGAGCTGACCGTTGGGGAACAGGTCGATGGTGACCTCACCCTGGGTCTGCTCCTCGACATAATCGGCGAAGGTCGTGCCCAACTCGTACTGGGTGCCGCCGGCGGCGTCGCCCAGGGCCATCTTCCAGGTCTCGGCCATGGCCTGGCCGCTCAGCGCCAGGGTCGCGGCGGATACTGCCATGGGGAGGAGTAGTTTCTGGATACGCATTGTGATCTCCACAGCTTGTTATTGTCGGAAAGACAGGAGGCCAAGACGAGGCCAGGCGCTCCTGGATGACGGCGGGCCGGGTTGTCCACCGAGGGCGGGCCGAAGCGGCGATTCGAGGTGATTGTTGTGATTCTCACCGCGCCTGCCTCATTCCGCGATCTCGCCCCTCGCCTATCATCAGGATAGATGCTGTACGCCATATCCTGACTTCCATGTTCTACGCATTCCCCCCGAGAGCCACTAGAACCAGTCTTCCGACATCGATTGGTCCAGCACGCCGGGTGAGATAACGATGACCGATACGTCGGGCTGGCCCTGAGTCCGACGCCATGAGGCCTCAACGGTATGGCATAATCTCTGACTGCCTTTTCATGAGCCTTGGCGAGACATAATTTCAATGAGCCAGCTTCTCTTCCATCTCGACTCCGATCTTCCGGAGAGCCTGCAGAAACAGCTGCGCGAGCAGATCGCCCGCGCCATTCTCGATGGCCACCTGCCGCTGGACGAGCCGCTACCCTCGAGCCGCAAGCTGGCCAAGGAGCTGCATGTCGCCCGCAATACGGTGATGCTGGCCTACGAGCATCTGCTCGATGACGGCTACCTGATCGCCAGGAAGCGCAGCGGCTACTTCGTCAATCCCGAGATCCTCGAGGGCCGGGCCGAGAAACCGGTGCGCCTGAACGATATCGACGCCGAGCGCCTGCCTTGGGAAGAGCTGTTGACCATGCACCCCTCCCGGCAGCAGACCATCAACAAGCCCAGCGACTGGCATCGCTACGACTATCCGTTCCTCTACGGCCAGATCGACCCCGAGCTCTTTCCGACCCAGCATTGGCGAGAGTGTAGCCGCGACTCCATGAGCGTGCCGGCGATCCGCAGCTGGTCGGTGGACCACCTCAACGACGACGATCCGCTGCTGATCGAACAGATCCACAAGCGGATGCTGCCGCGCCGCGGCGTCTGGGCCAAACCCGAGGAGATCCTGGTCACGGTCGGCGCCCAGCAGGCGCTGTGGATCGCCTGCATGCTGCTGCTCAAGGCGGGCCGGCGTTTCGGGATGGAGAATCCTGGCTACGTGGACGTGTACAACATCGCCCGCACCTTTACCGACGACATCCACCTGCTGCCGGTCGACGAACAGGGCATGCGCCTCGACCCGACGATCGCCGATTGCCAGCTGCTCTACGTGACGCCGAGCCACCAGGCGCCGACCACGGTGACCATGCCGCTGGAGCGGCGCCGTGAGCTGCTCGACATGGCGGAGATCGACAACTTCCTGATCATCGAGGACGACTACGAGAGCGAGACCAACTACCTGGACAACCCCACGCCGGCGCTGAAGAGCCTTGATCGCCACAATCGGGTGATCTACGTGGGCAGCCTCTCCAAGACCCTGGCCCCGGGCCTGCGCCTGGGCTACATGGTCGGCCCGCCGGCGCTGATCCGCGAGGCCCGGGCGCTGCGCCGCCTGATGCTGCGCCACCCGCCGACTAACAACCAGCGCGCCGTGGCGCTGTTCCTGGATCGCGGCTATCACGATGCCCTGCTGCGCCAGATCCACCAGGTGTTCCACAGCCGCTGGCAGCGCATGAGCGAGGCGCTGGCCCGGCACATGCCCCATGCCTCCGTGCCCTCGACGTACGGGGGCTCATGCTTCTGGGTCAAGGGCCCCGAGGGGCTCGACTGCCATGAGCTGCGCCGCCTCGCGGCCGAGCAGAGCATCCTGATCGAGTGCGGCGACATCCACTTCTTCGACGGCCCCCAGCTCGAGTACTTCCGGCTGGGCTTCTCGGCCATTCCCGAGTCGCGCATCGAGGCCGGCATCGAGCGCCTGGCGGCGCTGATTCCTCAGGCGATCACCCCCTCTTGAGCAACGCCCTCCTCGTCCTATAGAAAGCCGTCTTTTGACAGCTTTCCTCCAAACGGGTCGCCTTCACAAGAAAGCCGCCTCATGGGCGGCTTCAGGCGATGGGCAAGACGCGACTCAGAGCACCTCGTCCTTCAGGTGATACCAGCGGTAGAGGAAGCGCTGGCCGAAGCGCCGGAAGGGGGCGAAGGCTTCGGACTCGACCTTCTCGCGCAGGTTAGGGAACGGCAGCTTGGAGGTGAAGATCGGCAGATCCAGTTCCTGGCCGTGCCCGGCGATCCACTGCGCCAGGCGGCGCCCTGCCTGGGCCGAGTACATCACGCCGTTGCCGCCGTAGCCCAGGGCGTAATAGACCGTCTCCTTGGCATCGGGCTGATGGATGCGCGGCATCATGTCGTGGCTGACATCCACCCAGCCCCACCAGGAGTAGTCGAGCTCGATGCCCTGGAGTGCCGGGAACTTGCGGTGCATGTCGCCGACCAGCGCCGACTCGTACTTCTTCTGCGGCGCATCGCGGCCGGTGATGGCACTGCGGCTGCCGATCTGCAGGCGATTATCCGGCAGCAGTCGATAGTAGTGACGCAGGATCCGGGTATCGGTGATGATCTGATGGGTGCGAAAGTTGCACGCCGCCAGCTCCTGGTCGGTCAGCGGCCGGGTGACGATGGAGTTCGAGAGGATCGGCAGCAGCCGGTTCTTGAGCTCGCGATGCAGGCTCTGCGAGGTGTAGCCGCCGGTCGCGATGCCCACGGCCCGCGCCTTGACCACCCCACCAGGCGTCTGCAGGTAGTGCACGCCGCCGCGGGTCTCGAAGCCCTGCACCGGGCTTGCCGGATGAATCTTCACCCCCAGCGCCCGCGCCTTGCGGTGATAGCCGAAGGCCAGCTTGCCGGCGTGGATGCCGATGCCCTCGGGCTCGTGCATGGCGCCGGCCGCCTCCTGGTCGCCGAGCCACTCGCGTTTCACCGTATCGGCGTCGAGGATCTGGGCGTCGTAGTCGAAGGTCTCGCGCAGCAGCTTGGCTTCCTTCTCGAGGGTCGGCATGACCTTGTCGCGGTGGGCCAGGTACAGATGCCCGCCCGGCTGAGGCTCGCAGTCGATGTCCTTGATCAGTTCCTTGAAGGTCGCCATGCCGTCGAGGCATTCGCGATGCAGCTTCAGGGCGGTATCCAGGCCGTAGCGCTGGATCCACTGCGAGCGCTTGAGCCGGCCGGAGGCACACTGGGCCTGGCCGCCGTTGCGGGTCGAGCAGCCCCAGCTGGTGCGGTTGGCCTCGAGCACCGTGGCCTTGATGCCGTACTCCTGGGCCAGGAAGATCGCCGCCGTGAGCCCCGTGAAGCCGGAGCCGATGATGACCACATCGGCATCCGTGTCCTGGGTGATGGGCCCGTCATCGGCCGGCGGCTCGCCGGCGGTGCCGATCCAGTAGGTCGGCGCATAGTCACGACCCGCCCCCGGGGTGGCGCTCTTCAGGGGGTCATAGGCCGGATCATATGGCTGGGAGGGTGAGGTCTTGCGCTCCTCGGTCTCCACCCCGCTTCTTGGCATTGTTGTCTCCATGATCGGACTCCTAGCAGTCTGGATGCGGTGCTCGAACCCGAGGCAATCAGGCGTTGACGGGGGGACGGTTCTTGCGGAAGGCGTTCTTCACGGCGATCTTGCCGTCGCGGAAGGTGAAGGCATCGATCATGCGCGCCTCGGAGCGTACGCCATCGGTGGTGGTGCCCTGATAGGTGGACTCGGTGAAGCCCTTGTCGCCGATCACGTGGTGCTCGGCGTCGGTCCAGCTGGCATCAGGGGCGGTCTTCCAGGCGTTCTCAAGGGCCTGACGCACCTCGGCCTGGCCGACGAAGCTCTTGCCCTGCAGCTCCGGGCCGGCGATGGCGTGGAAGACGCAGTCGTCGGTCATCATGCTCATGACGGCATCGATATCGTGACGGTTCAGCGCGTCGCTGAAGGCTTCGAGAAGTTCGGTGGTCGGCTGGCTCATGGCGGGCTCCGGACGATTGTCGTTATTGGGTCTGTCGTTAAGGGACTGTCGCTGTTGCGTCGTTATTTCGTGCACAGCTGACACATCGAGGCGGCACCTCGGCCGCGAACGAATCCAGCCTACTGACAAAGCCGAGGGGGCATTAGCGCCAGATACGCGCCGGCTGTTGGACCAGAGCGCTCGCCATGCTCGGCGACGCTCGCCGCGCCACTCGATGTGCCCCTCGGCACTCGGTTCAGAACGCAAGAAGCCCCGATCCAACGGCGACAGGCGTCGCTGGATCGGGGCTTCCTGCGCACATCTCGGTCAGTCGTCAGGCAAAAAAACGGTTCATCGCACTTTGCCGGGAAACGCGGCACGGATCTTCAGGAAGAAGTACGCCGTGTCGCGGTATCCATAGGCCATCCGCTTGATGACCTTGATTCGGTTGTTCATGCCCTCCAGCACACTGGTGTTCAGCCGGTGCCGGGCACTGGACAGGATCCCCTCCAGGTAGGGAGCCAGTTTCCTGGCGAAGCGATCCAGAGCCTCAATACCGCTGCTGATGGCCATCTCGTGCCACTCCTGCCAGGCGTTTCGGGCGGTGGCCTCGTCGTCGGCAAACCAGAGGGTCTTGAGCTGATCCTTGAGCAGATACGCCGTGGTTAGTGACGCATTGGCCGCCAGCAGCTCTTCCAGCTTCACCGCCTGCTCAGGTTTGAGATTGTCGGCATTGCGTAGCAGCAGCCAGCGGCTGCCCTTGATGACCTTGCGGGCCGCCTTGTCGTCGCGCAGCTGGTTGGCCTGGTCGACACGCACCCGATCCATCACCTCGCGCCCGTACTTGGCCACCACGTGGAAGCGGTCATAGACCACCTCGGCGTTGGGACATTGGTCCTTCACCTCGAGATCGAAGGCCGAATTCATGTCCATGGCGACGGCCTCGATCTGCTCTCGCGCCTCGCCCAGCCACGCGAAGAACGGGCGGATTGCGTCGCGGGAGCGGCCTTCGCCGATCCATACCACCTGCTGGGTGTCAGCGCAGGCGACCACGGTGGCGTAGCGCTGCCCCTTGTGCAGGGCGAACTCGTCCATCATCAGGCGCCGCAAGCATGTCGGGTCCGGTGCCGGCAGATCGCGTTGCAGGCGCTGCTTGTCGATGGTCTTGACGGTATGCCAGTGCAAACCGACCAGGTCCGCAACATGCCGAATCGGCAGCAACGCGACCAGACGCTCCACCCACTGGCACAGCGTGGTGGTGACCGGCGAGCGTCCGGGTAACCAATCGATGCGCTCGCGTGTCGGGCCACAGACCGGGCAACGCAGACGTCGCACCGGGACGTCGAGCTCCACCCGGTAGATCAGCAGCGGCGCCTCACGGACGCGCCGACGATGCACGTCATGCACCAGGAAACAGGCGTGATCGCAGCCGCTGCAGACGGGCGGAATCCGGTCATCGGGCTCCAACTGGAGCCGCAGCGTCTGAGCATCCAGGAACTCGTGGTGGGTGACGGTGAAGCCTTTCCAGAACAGGCAGAGCGGGGTAGCATCCATGGCAACGGCGGTGTCCGTAGGCTGACGTTTTGGCGAATATCAGCTTACTCGGATTTACCGCCGTTTCTCTATCCTGCCTGTCCTCACGCGCCTTGCCCGTTTCACGCTAATCTGCGATGAACCAAAAAAACCCCCGGCGATGCCGGGGGAACACGTTGCAGCACGTTCGGTGGTACGTCCGATCAGACGTAGTCCTGATACTTCTCGAGCAGGCGCACCGGCTTCTTCAGCGCGTCGCGGCGGAAGGGGTCGCCCAGCTCGCGGGTGCACATGATCTCGATGATGCAGGTCTTGCCCTCGTTCATCTGCAGGTCCACCGCCTTCTTCAGCGCGGGGCTCACGTCCTCGAGGCGATCCACGGTGATGCCCTCGGCGCCCATCGACCGGCCGATCTCGGCGAAGCTCTGGTTGTCCAGCTCACCAGCCACGAAGCGGCGGTTGTAGAACTCCACCTGGTTCTTCTTCTCGGCGCCCCACTGGCGGTTGTGGAACACCACCGCGGTCACCGGGATCTCGTGACGCACAGCGGTCATGGTCTCCATCAGGCTCATGCCCCAGGCGCCGTCGCCGGCATAGGCGATCCCCGGACGCTCCGGCGCGGCCACCTTGGCCCCGATCATGGTGGGAAAGGCATAGCCGCAGTTGCCGAAGCTCATCGGCGCGAAGAAGCTGCGCGGCTTCTCGAAGCGCAGGTAGCTGTGCGCCACGGCGTTGATGTTGCCGATGTCGGTGGACACCATCGCGTCCTCGGGCATGGCCTTCTCGAGCTCACGCAGCACCTGGCGCGGGTGCAGGTACGCGCCGCCGGAGAACGGCGTCTCGCCCTGGGCCTCGTCGATGGCGTCGAGGCTGAACGGATCCTTCTCGTGGGTCCACTCGTCGAGCTCGCGCTCCCAGGCGGCCTTCTCGCTGGCGATCTGGTCGGCCCGCTTGGCCTTGCTGGCGTCGCACGTAAGCTCGCGGCTGGCCAGCCGCTCGGTGATCGCCTCGGCGGCGTCCTTGGCGTCGCCGCAGATGCCCACCGCGATCTTCTTCACCAGACCCAGCATCTTGTGGTCGGCGTCGATCTGGATGATCTTGGCGTCCTTCGGCCAGTAGTCCAGGCCGTGCTGCGGCAGGGTGCCGAACGGCCCCAGGCGGGTGCCCAGCGCCACCACCACGTCGGCCTGGGCGATCAGCTTCATGCCGGCCTTGGACCCCTGGTAGCCCAGCGGGCCGCACCACAGCGGGTGGCTGGCCGGGAAGGAGTCGTTGTGCTGGTAGCTGTTGACCACCGGCGCGCCCAGCCGCTCGGCCAGCGCCTGGCAGGCGTCGACGCCATCGGCCATGACCACCCCGCCGCCGGAGACGATCACCGGGAACTCGGCGTTGGCCAACAGCTCGGCGGCCTCGTTGAGGGTGCGGGTGCCGCCCGGGCCGCGGTCGAGGCGCGCCGGCTCGGGGATCTCGCACTCGATCTCGCCGTAGAAGTAGTCGCGCGGGATGTTGAGCTGGGTCGGGCCCATCTCGGACATCGCCCGGTCGAAGCAGCGGCCGGTGTACTCGGCCATGCGCGCCGGGTGGGTCACGTGGCCCTGGTACTTGGTGAACTCCTGGAACATCGGCAGCTGCTGGCACTCCTGGAAGCCGCCCAGGCCGATGCCGGTGGTGCCCGTCTCGGGGGTGACGATGACCACCGGGGTGTGCGCCCAGTAGGCCGCGGCGATGCCGGTCACGGCGTTGGAGATGCCGGGACCGTTCTGGCCGATCACCGTGCCGTGGCGGCCGGAAACGCGAGCATAGCCGTCGGCCATGTGCGCCGCGCCCTGCTCGTGGACCACCGGGATCAAGCGGATGCCGGCCGGGGCGAAGATATCCATGGCGTCCATGAAGGCCGAGCCCATGATGCCGAACATGTCGGTCACCCCGTTGGCGACCAGGGTCTCCACGAAGGCCTCCGAGGGCGTCATCGTCTGCTTGCCTTTCACGACCTGGCGGGTGTCTGTGGTGTCTTGGGTGCTCATGGGATGTCCTCCGAGCCCGTCATCCGGGTTGTTTTATATGAGATGATTTATTCCGGCTTTCGGAATACGGACAGACTCTAGGCAGTCACCCCACCCTCGTCAAGAACAAATTCCATAAAACGATACGGTTTGATTCTTTTTACGAAACTGATCTATCCTCACCGAAACTCCGGCAGCGACGTCCCCTGCCAGCAGGTTCGATCAGGGACGCCCAAGGTCAACGGTCCCCTGGGCCGAGGAGACGGTGATGACAGACCCCATGAATGCCCAGCCCGACATCCTGATGTCGGTGCGTGAACTCTTCGGCATCGACAGCGACCTCGAGGTCCCCGCCTTCAGCTGGCGCGACGAGTACGTGCCCGAGGTCGACGAGGCCTATCGCTTCAACCCCGACGTGACCCTGGCGATCCTCGCCGGCTTCACCCGCAATCGCCGGGTGATGGTCCAGGGGCTGCACGGCACCGGCAAGTCGACCCATATCGAGCAGGTGGCGGCGCGCCTCAACTGGCCCTGCATGCGGGTCAACCTGGACGGCCACATCAGCCGCCTCGACCTGGTCGGCAAGGACGCCATCGTGATCCGCGACGGGGTGCAGGTCACCGAGTTCCAGGAGGGCATCGTGCCCTGGTCGCTGCAGCGACCGGTGGCCCTGATCTTCGACGAGTACGATGCCGGCCGCCCGGACGTGATGTTCGTCATCCAGCGCATCCTCGAGCGCGACGGCCACTTCACACTGCTCGACCAGAATCGGGTCATCCATCCCCATCCTCATTTCCGGCTGTTCGCCACCGCCAACACCGTGGGGCTGGGTAACCTATCCGGGCTCTACCAGGGCACCCAGGTGCTCAACCACGCCCAGATGGATCGCTGGAACATCGTCGCCAAGCTCGACTACCTGCCCCGCGAGGAGGAGGCGGCCATCGTGCTCGGCCGGGTGCCCAGCAAGGACACCGAGAAGGGACGCGCGCTGATCGCCTCGATGGTGGCGGTGGCCAACCTGACGCGTCAGGGCTTCGCCGCCGGCGACCTGTCCACGCTGATGTCGCCGCGCACGGTGATCACCTGGGCCGAGAACTGCGAGATCTTCCGCAACCCGGCGCTGGCCTTCCGGCTCTCCTTCCTCAACAAGTGCGACGAGGCCGAGCGGCCCATCGTCGCCGAGTACTATCAGCGCTGCTTCGGCGAGGAGCTCGACGAGTCGTGGATGCGGGAGGCGACCGCGTCATGACCCAAAGCGCCCAGCAGCAGGCGCGCCGCCAACAGCGGATCGAAGAGCTGTGCGCGGCCAGCCTGCGTGCCCTGACCGGCGATGCCGGCCTGCACTACCGCGGCCGGCGCCTCTATCAAGGCGAGCGACGCCTGCCGACCCATGCGCCGCACCTGCGCATCGACCCCGAGCAGGACGACTTCGCCGACTGCCGGGCCGCCGCCGACGGCATGGCCCTGCGCCTGCTGCACTCCGACCCGGCCCTGCACCGCGCGCGCTGCCCCGAGGAGGCGGTCGAGCGCCTGATCTTCGAGCTGCTCGAACAGCTGCGCGTGGAGACGCGCGTCCCCGGCGACATGCCGGGCATGGCCGACAACCTGCTGCACCGCTTCGAGAACTGGTCGCGGGCGTTCACCCGCTCCGGGCTCACCGAGGGCAGCATCGGCCTGCTGCTCTACACCGTGGCGCAGATGTGCTGGTCACGCCTGCAGGCGAAACCGGTGCTCGAGGAGACCGAGGACTACATCGAGGGCACTCGCGCCTCCCTGGTGCGCGAGCTCGGCACGGCGCTCTACGGCCTGCGCCGCCAGCGCCATGACCAGGCGGCCTACGCCGAGCACGCCCTGGCCATCGCCCGGATCGTCGGCTCGCGAGTGCGCGCCGAACGGGCCCAGGCCGGCGACGACGGGGACGAGGATCCGGCGGAGGCGGCCAGCGACGCCTTCTCGCTGCTGCTCGACCTCGAGGACGGCGAGGGCGACGAGGACGGCATCGCGGCCGCCACCACCGGGCACAGCAAGACCTTCGAGGACGCCGCCCTGGCCTATCGGGTCTTCACCACCCGCTTCGACCGCGAAGTCGCCGCCGGCAGCCTGGTGCGCCGCGCCCTGCTGCGCGAGAACCGCGAGCGGCTCGACCAGGCCACCGCCGAGCAGGCCATCAACCTGCCGCGCCTGGCCCGCCGGCTGGGCAGCGTGCTCTGGGAGCCGCGCACCGACGGCCGCTCCTTCGGCGAGGAGGAGGGGCGCATCGACGGTCGGCGCCTCGCCCAGCTGGTCAGCTCGCCCACCGAGCGACGCCTGTTCTATCGCGACCAGGTGAAGCTGGGGACCGACTGCGCCGTCAGCCTGCTGATCGACTGCTCGGGCTCGATGAAGCACCACATCATGCCGGTGACGATGATGGCCGAGAGCCTGATCCGCGCCCTGGAGATGATCGGGGCGAGCACCGAGCTGCTCGGCTTCACCACCGGCGCCTGGAACGGCGGCCGCGCCTACAAGGCGTGGATGAGCGGCGGGCGTCCCCGCGGCCCGGGACGCCTCAACGAGGTGTGCCACATGGTGTTCAAGGACGCCGATCGCAGCTGGCGGCGCGCGCGCACCGACATCGCCGCCCTGCTCAAGCCCGACCTGTTTCGCGAGGGAATCGACGGCGAGGCGGTGGACTGGGCCTGCGAACGCCTGCTCGCCCGGCCCGAGAACCGCCGCATCCTGATCGTGATCTCCGACGGCTGCCCGGCGGACAGCGCCACCAACCTGGCCAACGACGCCTTCTACCTGGACAACCACCTGAAGGAGGTCGTCGCCCGGCGCAGCCGGGAGGGCCAGGTGGAGGTGCTGGGCCTGGGCGTGGGCCTGGACTTGAGCCCCTTCTACCGCCGCTGCCTGGCCACCGACATGGCCCAGGCGCTGGACACCCATCTGTTCGACGAGATCGTCAAGCTGATCGGCGGCCGCCACCGGCGCTGATCCGCGCCACCCTTGCTAAGCCACCACCCAGAGGAGAGCCCCATGACAGTCAAGGTCATCGATGTCGGCCAGGCTCAGGGCCCGGCCTCCCGCCGGCGCCTGGCCGACCTGCCGGACCGCGTGGTCGAGGGCGACCCGCACCACGCGTCCACGCTGAGCTTCCAGAGCCCCGACGGCCGGATGATCGCCGGCACCTGGACCAGCACCCCCGGCAAGTGGCACGCCTTCACCGATCGCGACGAATTCTGCTATATCCTCTCGGGGCACGTACGGCTGATCGCCGAGGACGGCAGCGCCCAGACCTATCGCACCGGCGACGCCTCCCTGATTCCCGACGGCTTTCGCGGCGACTGGGAGGTGATCGAGACGACCACCAAGCACTTCGTGATCCGCCACCACGACACCGACTGACGACGGAGAGACCGCATGGCCAAGACCCGCATGGTGACCCAGTTCGGCATGGGCACCTCGATCCGCAGTCGCGACTACACCGAGGCCGCGGCCCGGGCGATCCGCGATGCACTGTGGCACAACTCGCTGAACGTCGCCGACGCCTTCGGCTTCCCCAAGGAGGCCATGCTGATCGACGTCGAGATCGGGGTGCAGGACCCCGCCGCCGTCGACCCGGCGGCCCTGCTCGGCATCTTCCCGTATGGCCAGCCCTCGGTCCGCCTGGTCAAGGGCGGGCTGGACGTGGACAAACCCGACGGCAGCGGCACCAGCGTGATCGCCAACGCCGCCATCGTCGTCTCCTTCGACATGGAGCCCGATCATGACTGAGCGTCGCATCATCCTGGAAATGGGCAGCGGCAACGATCTCTACGGCGAGGACTACACCAAGGCGGCCTGTCGCGCCGTGCACGACGCCCTGCACCACTCGTCCATCGTGCTGTTCAAGTCGCTGGGCATCGATCACCGCGAGATGCGGGTCCAGGTGACCATCGGCGTGCAGGAGCCCGAGCGCGTCGATGCCGCGGTGGTGGCGGCCGAGCTGCCTCGCGGCCGCGCCGAGGTCAGCGTGGTGCACGGCGGGCTCAACGTTCACGACCCCGTGCAGGAGACCACCCATGTGGTGGCCACCGCGGCCATCGCCGCCCTGCTGCCCCTCGAGGACGGCGCCTGGCGGCTCTGCGACGCGGCCGAGTAACGACCAGGACGTAGAAGGTACAGAGTTAGGGATAAAAGATAAGGAGTAAGGAGCAAGGAATCGCCGACCCCTGCCCCGCCGGCGGCCACAGGCGTCGCGGCGGGTCTTACACCAGCTCCGCTTACACCAGCTCCGAGAGGATCAGCCCGCCGCCGATCACCAACAGCGTGACGAAGGCGACCCGGTGCATGGCCAGGGGGGACAGCCGGGGCGGCCAGCGCCGCCCGGCATAGGTGACCAGCGCCACCACGGGAATCGCCCAGGCGGTGAGGGTGAGGATCTCGAGATTCAGCCCGCCCGTGGCGGCGACGAACAGGGTGCGCATGCCCGAAGTGCAGGCGAACATCAGGATCAGCATGTTGCGGATCGCCACCGGCGTCAGCGGCTGGCGATAGCACTGGTAGATCACCGGCGGCCCGGCGATGCCGAAGAGCCCGCCGCAGAGCCCCGAGAGCACGCCGCTGATAAAGAAACTGCCCCTTGAGGAGAGGGTCTCGCGCTGGCGGGGGCGCAGCACCAGGCTCAGCCCGCCGTAGCAGACCAGCAGGCCCAGGGCGATGCGCAGCACGCTCTCGGCGCTGCCGCTGAGCACATCCAGCAGCAGCACGCCGATCACGGTCGCCGGCACGATGCCAAGCACGGTGGCCCCGATCACCGCCATGTCGAGATGCTTCAGCTTGCCCGGCAGCGCCACCGCGCTGTTGGCCAGCATCATCAGGCTGACCACCGCCGCGACCGAGGCCACGGGTGCAACAGCAAGCCCGCTGGTCGCGCCCATCACGATCATGCCCAGCCCGAAGCCGGTCACCGTCTGGAAATAGCCGGCGATGGCGGCAATGGCGATGAATGAGAGGAGTACCTCGAGGGTCATTTCATCGGCTCTCCATCACCGGCTCTCCATCATCGGTTCGACCATCGACGTCGATCTCGATGACCGACGGCGCGGCGCTCACTGCGCCTGATCGACCGCCGCGGCTCGCTCTGCACCGCCCGCCTGGGCCTGCACCGTGGTCACCGCGATCACATGGTAGACATCATCGACGCCGCAGCCCCGGGAGAGGTCGTTGGCCGGCTTGGCCAGCCCCTGCAGCAGTGGGCCGATGGCCTCGGCGCCGCCGATCCGTTCGGCCAGCTTGTATCCGATATTGCCGGCCTCCAGATCCGGAAAGATCAGCACGTTAGCGTTGCCCTTGACCTTCGAGTCGGGCAGCTTGCGCTCGGCGATCTCGGCCACGATGGCGGCGTCGAGCTGCACGTCCTCATCGATGGCGAGCGCCGGCCGGGCGGCCTTCACCTCGCGGGCGGCCTGCACGACCTTCTCGACGGAACCATGTCGGGCGCTGCCGCTGGTCGAGAACGACAGCATGGCCACCCGCGGATCCTCGTTCAGCAGCGCCTGGGCGCTGTCGGCGGCGGCCATGGCGATCTGGGCGAGCTCCCCGGCGTCGGGGTCGATGACCAGGCCGCAGTCGGAGAAGATCATGCCGCCCTTGAGGTTATGGAAGGGCTTACACAGCATCATCAGAAAGAAGCTCGAGACCAGCTTGCTGCCCGGGGCCAGCCCCAGCAGCTGGATGGCGCTTCTCACCACGTCGGCGGTGGTGTTCACCGCCCCTGCCACGGTGCCGTCGGCGTGGCCCTCACGGACCAGCATGTTGGCGAAGCAGAGCGGCTCGCGTATCGCCGTCGCGGCCTGCTCCGGGGTCATGCCCTTCTTCTCGCGCAGCGCAAGAAGCGCTTGGGCCAGGTCGTCGGTCAACGGCGAATCGGCCGGATCGATCACCTCGACCGCTGCCAGGTCGACCCCGTAGCGCTCGGCGGCCGCGGCGATCGCCGCGCGGTTTCCCACCAGGATGACCTGGGCGATGCCCTGCTCCGCCGCCTTCGCGGCCGCGCTCAGGATACGCTCGTCCTCGCCCTCGCAGAGCACGATGCGCCGGGGATCGCGGCGCGCGCGCTCGAGAATCTGATTCAAGGCTTTCATGCGATGGCCTCTCGTGGCTGCCGCACGGTGCGGCAGTCGTCAGACAAAAAACCCCCGGCAGCGCCGGGGGAACCCTTGCAGCACATTCGATGATAGGTTCGATGTCGATCAGACGTAGTCCTGGTACTTCTCGAGCAGGCGCACCGGCTTCTTCAGCGCGTCGCGGCGGAAGGGGTCGCCCAGCTCGCGGGTGCACATGATCTCGATGATGCAGGTCTTGCCCTCGTTCATCTGCATGTCCACCGCCTTCTTCAGCGCGGGGCCCACGTCCTCGAGGCGATCCACGGTGATGCCCTCGGCGCCCATCGCCCGGCCGATCTCGGCGAAGCTCTGGTTGTCCAGCTCGCCAGCCACGAAGCGGCGGTTGTAGAACTCCACCTGGTTCTTCTTCTCGGCGCCCCACTGGCGGTTGTGGAACACCACCGCGGTCACCGGGATCTCGTGACGCACCGCGGTCATGGTCTCCATCAGGCTCATGCCCCAGGCGCCGTCGCCGGCATAGGCGATCCCCGGACGCTCCGGCGCGGCCACCTTGGCCCCGATCATGGTGGGAAAGGCGTAGCCGCAGTTGCCGAAGCTCATCGGCGCGAAGAAGCTGCGCGGCTTGTCGAAGCGCAGGTAGCTGTGCGCCACGGCGTTGATGTTGCCGATGTCGGTGGAGACCATCGCGTCCTCGGGCATGGCCTTCTCGAGCTCACGCAGCACCTGGCGCGGGTGCAGGTACGCGCCGCCGGAGAACGGCGTCTCGCCCTGGGCCTCGTCGATGGCGTCGAGGCTGAACGGATCCTTCTCGTGGGTCCACTCGTCGAGCTCGCGCTCCCAGGCGGCCTTCTCGCTGGCGATCTGGTCGGCCCGCTTGGCCTTGCTGGCGTCGCACGTAAGCTCGCGGCTGGCCAGCCGCTCGGTGATCGCCTCGGCGGCGTCCTTGGCGTCGCCGCAGATGCCCACCGCGATCTTCTTCACCAGACCCAGCATCTTGTGGTCGGCGTCGATCTGGATGATCTTGGCGTCCTTCGGCCAGTAGTCCAGGCCGTGCTGCGGCAGGGTGCCGAACGGCCCCAGGCGGGTGCCCAGCGCCACCACCACGTCGGCCTGGGCGATCAGCTTCATGCCGGCCTTGGACCCCTGGTAGCCCAGCGGGCCGCACCACAGCGGGTGGCTGGCCGGGAAGGAGTCGTTGTGCTGGTAGCTGTTGACCACCGGCGCGCCCAGCCGCTCGGCCAGCGCCTGGCAGGCGTCGACGCCATCGGCCATGACCACCCCGCCGCCGGAGACGATCACCGGGAACTCGGCGTTGGCCAACAGCTCGGCGGCCTCGTTGAGGGTGCGGGTGCCGCCCGGGCCGCGGTCGAGGCGCGCCGGCTCGGGGATCTCGCACTCGATCTCGCCGTAGAAGTAGTCGCGCGGGATGTTGAGCTGGGTCGGGCCCATCTCGGACATCGCCCGGTCGAAGCAGCGGCCGGTGTACTCGGCCATGCGCGCCGGGTGGGTCACGTGGCCCTGGTACTTGGTGAACTCCTGGAACATCGGCAGCTGCTGGCACTCCTGGAAGCCGCCCAGGCCGATGCCGGTGGTGCCCGTCTCGGGGGTGACGATGACCACCGGGGTGTGCGCCCAGTAGGCCGCGGCGATGCCGGTCACGGCGTTGGAGATGCCGGGACCGTTCTGGCCGATCACCGTGCCGTGGCGGCCGGAAACGCGAGCATAGCCGTCGGCCATGTGCGCCGCGCCCTGCTCGTGGACCACCGGGATCAAGCGGATGCCGGCCGGGGCGAAGATATCCATGGCGTCCATGAAGGCCGAGCCCATGATGCCGAACATGTCGGTCACCCCGTTGGCGACCAGGGTCTCCACGAAGGCCTCCGAGGGCGTCATCGTCTGCTTGCCTTTCACGACCTGGCGGGTGTCTGCGGTGTTGTCGGTGCTCATGGGAACCTCCACGGGAGCGCTGAGTGACGGAACTGGCGATCGCGCCATCTCGTTGTTTTTTGATACCTGAGTTTTTGTTTTTAATGCCTAGGGTTCCGATATCTGGAACTTGATCAAAACGTAGCGCTCCGCCGGCGGTGCGTCAACAAAATTCCATAAAACGGTACAAATTGATTTCTTTTCGGGAACAAATTACCTTGAAACCAAAGGGAGAGCCGATATGACGACCAAATCCGAGATGAGCCGCCTCGAGGGCGATACGCCGGCACAGCGCCTGCTGGCCCTGCTGGAGGTGATCGCGGGGAAGGACCAGTTCTTCACGCTGCAGGGCATGGTCGAGGAGACCGGCCTGCCCAAGCCCACCCTGCATCGCATGCTCCAGCAGCTCGAGACCTCGGGCATGCTGCAGCGCGAGGCCGACGGCCGCCACTACAGCAAGGGCAGCCGCCTGCGCCGCCTGGCCGAGTCGCTGCTGCTCAACGACACCGTGCACGGGGCCCGCCATGCGGTATTGAGAAAGCTGGTCGATGAGGTCGGCGAGAGCTGCAACATCACCGCGCTCTCCGGCGGCGAGGTGCTCTATCTCGATCGTGTGGAGACCTCGGCACCGCTGCGCTTCTATCTGCATCCCGGTTCCCGGGTGCCGGTGCACTGCTCGGCCAGCGGCAAGCTCTTCCTCGCCCAGATGGCGCCCGCCCAGCGTCGGCGACTGCTCAATGAGCTGTCGCTGGAGGGCTTCACGCGCAACACCCTCACCGATCCCGAGGCCCTCGAGGCCGAGATCGAGGCCGTGCGCCGCCAGGGCTATGCCTTTGACGACGAGGAGTTCCTGCCGGGGCTCCTGTGCATCGCGGTGCTGGCGCCCAATCCCGACGGACTCTCGAACACCGGCCTGGCGATCCAGGCGCCGATCATGCGCATGACCCGCGACAAGGCGCTGGAGTGCCTGCCGGCCCTGCAGCGTACCGCCGAGCAGATCGCCGCCATCAATCGCGAGGCGCTGTCCGACGCTGCCCAGGCCGCCGCCGGCGATCGCTGAGGCAAGCCGACGGGGCGCCACTGGCTGGCCTGAGCGCCTGATTGCGAATATGCTCTGGGGCATACGCAATAGCCCGAACCACAACAGGGAGACCGCAATGGCCGGACTGCTACCCGATGTCGACCCCGATGGACTGCTCGAGTACTCGGTGGTCTATACCGATCGCGCACTGAACCACATGTCGAAGAGCTTCCAGGGCGTGATGTGCGACGTGTCCGCCACGCTGAAGGAGGTCTACCACGCGCACTCGACAGTCATCGTGCCCGGTAGCGGTACCTTCGCCATGGAAGCCGTGGCGCGCCAGTTCGCCAAGGACCGCCGCTGCCTGGTGATCCGCAACGGCTGGTTCAGCTACCGCTGGAGCCAGATCCTGTCGATGGGCAAGATCCCCTCCGACGTCAACGTGCTCAAGGCTCGCCGGCTGGACGAGGACGACGTCACCTCGCCCTTCGCGCCGCCGCCCATCGAGGACGTGGTCGAGGCGATCCGCGAACAGCAGCCGGACATCGTCTTCGCGCCCCACGTCGAGACCTCCTCGGGCATGCTGCTGCCGGACGACTACCTGCAGAAGATCGCCGATGCCATCCACGACGAGGGCGGCCTGCTGGTGCTCGACTGCATCGCCTCCGGCACCCTGTGGGTCGACATGCAGGACGTCGGCGTCGACGTGCTGGTCAGCGCCCCCCAGAAGGGCTGGAGCGGCAGCCCCTGCTGCGGCATGGTCATGCTCTCTCGCCAGGCGCGCGAGATCATCGAGGAGACCACCAGCACCAGCTTCGCATGCGACCTGAAGAAGTGGCTCTCGATCATGGAGACCTACGAGGGCGGCGGGCACGCCTATCACGCCACCCTGCCCACCGACGGCCTGCGCCAGCTGCGCGACGTGATGAACGAGACCCGGCAGTACGGCTTCGATCGCGTCTACGAGGAGCAGCGCGAGGTCGGCCGCCTGGTGCGCGAGATGCTCGCCAAGCACGGCTACACGAGCGTGGCCGCGCCGGGCTTCGAGGCGCCGGGCGTGGTGGTCAGCTACGCCGATGACGAGGCGATCGTCGCCAAGTTCCTCGAGGCCGGCGTTCAGGTCGCCGCCGGCGTGCCGCTGATGTGCGACGAGGGCGATAACTTCCGCACCTTCCGCATCGGCCTGTTCGGCCTCGACAAGCTCCACCACCCGGAGCGCACCCTGGAGAGCCTGGAGACGGCGCTTTCCAAGGTGCACGACGCCGAGGCGTAGTTTCAAGACATACGCCCAGACCCGCCGCTGCGGCACGCAGCGGATGACGTAAAAGACAGCGGGGCGGCCTCTTGGCCGCCCCGCTGGCGTTGGTGTCGAGCTTGCGCGAACTAAAGACGAGCTCGGCGCGTCGAGGCTCAGACGGCCCCGACGCCTCGCGGCACGAAGCCCAGGTTGTTCTCGACCTCCTTGACGCCGTCGATGTTCTCCGCGGCGACCTGCACGGCCCAGCGCTGCTCCTTGCTCTCGACGAGCCCCCACAGCTGCACCTTGCCATCGGCGACGATGACGTTGATGCGATCGACCATCACGCCGGTGTTCTCGTCGACCTCCTTGAGGATGGCATCGCGGATCGCGCGACCGTCGTCACCGCCAGCCGACTGGCGCTCCACGGAGAAGCCGCGCAGCAGGTTGGAGCGGCTGACGATGCCCACCAGCTTGCCGTCGCGCACCACCGGCACCCGCTTGATGCGGCGCTTCTCGAGCAGCGAGGCGATGTGATGCAGCGGCTCGTTCTCGCCCACGGTGAGGGGGTTGGCGGTCATGATCTGGCCGGCCTTGCGCCCGTGGGTCTTCACGTAGTCCGCGGCATCGCCGCCGCCGCTGAAGAGCTTGAGCCACCAGGAGCGGCGCTCGCCCTCCTCGGGCTCGATCCGCGCCATCAGGTCCCCTTCGCTGACGATGCCGAGGACCCGGTCGTCGGCATCGACCACCGGCACGGCGCTGATGCCGTGCTCCAGCAGCAGGCTGGCGATCTCCCCGACATCGCTCTCGGGAGTGACGGTGATCACGTTGGTCGTCATGACATCTGCGGCTTGCATAGGGCGTGTCTCCAGACGATGGGCTGTCGTTGTTCTCGATGAGTCGCCTTACAAGTTAGCAATCCTTTGCGCGCCCTGCCTTGATGCCGGACAGCTTTCCACGCTCCCCAAGGCCGCCCCCACCTACGGCCGGGCGGGCTCACCCGCGGCGAGGCGCCGGGCGCCCTCGCCGTCGCTGATGATCTCGTCGATGTCGTCGAGCCCGGCGAAGCGCATCGGGCGGATGACGCCGAGCTTGCTCTCGTCCACCACCAGCAGGCGCCTCGCCGCGGTGGCGATGGCCGCCTGCTTGGGCGCCACCTCGTGGAAGTGAAAACAGGTCAGGCCCTGGCGCTCATGCACGCCCGCGGCGGAGAGGAAGGCCTGGTTGATGCCGAGGCGGCGGATGGCGGCATCCACCTCGTCATCGGCGAAGGAGCGCGACGAGCCGTGATAGAGCCCGCCCAAGAGGATCAGGCGCACTCCCGGGAGCAGGCTCACCGCCTCGGCCACGTTGAGCGCGTAGGTCACCACGGTCAGCGACTGGTCCTGCGGGAGGCCGGCGGCGAGCGGCATCAGGGTCGTCCCGCAGTCGATGAACAGCGTATCGCCGGGCGCGATGCGCTCGAGCGCCCGCCGGCAGAGTCGGCGCTTGGCCGCGGCGTGGCGATCCTGCTGGGCGTCCAGGTCGTAGACCGGCGCATAGCGCGGATCATCGCTGCGCACCAGGTGGCCCCCCATCAGCTGCAAGCCACCCTCGGCGGCGGCCAGGTCGCGGCGGATGGTCATCGCGGAGACGCCGCACAGCACGGCGGCCTCGTGCAGCCGCAGGCTGCCGCCATGGGCGAGGGCCTCACTCAGCCGGGCGAGGCGCCGGGCACTGCGTTCGTTCATCTGCTCAGGCTCTCCTGATGCCCCGTTGCCGACACGTCGTTGCCGGGCTTTCGATAGCGGCCATGAGGGCTGAAATGAGGGCTGAAAATGTTAAAAAAATAACATCGAATGTGATAGTTTTCACCTCACGCTCGCGCGTCACATTCACCCGCATGCCTGCCCTCCAGGCCGCCCCATCGAATAGGTGCCCCATGACCCTCTTCATGAGCGTGGTCGGCATGGTGACCCTGGTCGCCATCGCCCTGCTATTCTCCTCCGACCGCCGCGCGATTCGTCTGCGCACCGTGCTGGGCGCCTTCGCCATCCAGGCCGGCATCGGCGCCTTCGTGCTCTACGTGCCGGTCGGCCAGGCGGTGCTCGCCAGCGTCTCCGGCGCGGTCAGCCAGGTGGTGCTCTACGCCAACGACGGCATCGACTTCGTGTTCGGCGGCCTGGCCGACGTCGAAGCCACCGGCTTCGTCTTCGCCATCAAGGTGCTGCCGGTGATCATCTTCTTCTCCTCGCTGACCGCCGTGCTCTACTACCTGGGCATCATGCAGTGGGTGATCCGCATCCTCGGCGGCGCCCTGCAGAAGGCGCTGGGCACCTCGCGCACCGAATCGCTCTCCGCCACCGCCAACATCTTCGTCGGCCAGACCGAGGCGCCGCTGGTGGTGCGGCCCTTCATCGCCCGCATGACCCCGTCGCAGCTGTTTGCGGTGATGTGCGGCGGGCTGGCCTCGGTGGCGGGCTCGGTGCTGGCCGGCTACGCCGCCCTGGGCATCCCCATGGAGTACCTGGTGGCGGCCTCCTTCATGGCGGCGCCCGGCGGGCTGCTGTTCGCCAAGCTGCTGATGCCCGAGACCCAGCAGCCGGAGGACAGCGTCTCCGAGGTGGAGGAGCGCCTCGAGGAGGACGAGGACCGCCCGAGCAACGTGCTGGACGCCGCCGCGGCCGGCGCCAGCTCCGGCCTGCGCCTGGCCGCCAACGTCGGCGCCATGCTGCTGGCCTTCATCGGCCTGATCGCCCTGTTCAACGGCATGCTCGGCGGCATCGGCGGCTGGTTCGGCATGGAATCGCTGAGCCTGGAGCTGATCCTCGGCTGGCTCTTCTCGCCGCTGGCCTTCCTGCTCGGCGTGCCCTGGGAGGAGGCGACGCTCGCGGGCTCGTTCATCGGCCAGAAACTGGTGGTCAACGAGTTCGTGGCCTATATCAACCTGGCCCCCTACTTAGAGGGCGAGCAGCTGGTGGCCGCCACCGGGCAGATCATGACGCCCCACACCATGGCGATCCTCTCCTTCGCCCTGTGCGGCTTCGCCAATCTCTCCTCGATCGCCATCCTGCTCGGGGGGCTGGGCAGCATCGCCCCGAGCCGCCGCCACGAGATCGCCCGTTTCGGCCTCAAGGCGGTGCTGGCCGGCACCCTCTCGAACCTGATGTCGGCGTCTTTGGCCGGCTTCTTCCTGGCCCTGGCCGCCGCATGACCGCGCCGTCGTCGGCCCTCTGCGGCGGGCGACGATGGCACTATAACGCCCTCAAATGACACGCCGTACCGGAGCCCCTCACATGACCGAACTGCAACAGGCCGCACGCCAGGCCCTGGCACTGATGGACCTCACCAGCCTCAACGACGACGACACCGACGCCAGCATCGAAGCCCTCTGCCAGCGCGCCAGGACTCCTGCCGGCACCCCGGCGGCGATCTGCGTCTATCCGGACTTCGTGGTCACCGCGCAGCGCGCGCTGAAGGCCCACGGCCTCCAGGGCATCGTCAAGGTGGCCACGGTCACCAACTTCCCCCACGGCGGCGACGACATCATGACCGCCGCCCGTGCGACCCGCAGCGCCGCGGCGTCCGGCGCCGATGAGATCGACGTGGTCTTCCCCTGGCGCGCCCTGCTGGCCGGCGACGAGGAGACCGGTCGCGAGCTGGTCGCCTTCTGCAAGCAGGCCGCCGGCGACGCCGTGCTCAAGGTGATCCTCGAGACCGGTGAGCTCAAGGACCCGGCGCTGATCCGCCGCGCCAGCGAGCTGGCCCTCGAAGGCGGTGCCGACTTCCTCAAGACCTCCACCGGCAAGGTGGCCGTCAACGCCACCCTCGAGGCCGCCGAGATCATGCTGACCGCGATCCGCGACAGCGGCGGCGAGGCAGGCTTCAAGGCGGCCGGCGGCGTGCGCACCGTCGAGGACGCCCTGGCCTACCTGAAGCTCGCCGAGCGCCTGATGGGCGTGGCCTGGCTCACCCCGGCGCACTTCCGCTTCGGCGCATCGAGCCTGCTCGACGACCTGCTCGCGACCCTCGAGGTCGATACCGGGAAAGCCGGAGACGCCTGATGTCCTCGCCCGCCCTGCCCTCTCCGTCGCTACCCCAGGAGCTGATCCGCGCCAAGCGCGACGGCCAGGCGCTCGACCGCGCGGCGATCAATGAACTGGTCGCCGGCATCAGCGACGGCCGGCTCTCGGATGCCCAGGTGGGGGCGCTCGCCATGGCGGTGTTCCTCAAGGGCATGAACGCCGACGAGACGGTGGCCTTGACCGAGGCCATCCGCGACTCCGGCGAGGTGCTCGACTGGTCCGGCCTCGACCTCTCGGGGCCGGTGCTCGACAAGCACTCCACCGGGGGGGTGGGCGACCTGGTCTCGCTGGTGCTGGGGCCCTGGATCGCCGCCTGCGGCGGCCACGTGCCGATGGTCTCCGGGCGGGGCCTGGGTCACACCGGCGGCACCCTGGACAAGCTGGAGGCGATCCCCGGCTACTCGGTGAGCCCCGATACCGCCACCTTTCGCCGCCTGGTGCGCGAGGTCGGCGTGGCGATCATCGGCCAGACCACCGATCTCGCCCCGGCCGACCGTCGCCTCTACGCGGTGCGCGACGTCACCGCCACGGTCGAGTCGCTGCCGCTGATCGTGAGCTCCATCCTCGGCAAGAAGCTCGCCTGCGGCCTCGATGGCCTGGTGATGGACGTCAAGGTGGGCAGCGGTGCCTTCATGCCCAGCGCCGACGCCGCCAGGGAGCTCGCCGCGACCATCGCCGAGGTGGCGAGTCGCGCCGGCACCCGCACCACGGCGATGGTCACCGACATGAGCCAGCCGCTGGCGCCCCGCGCCGGCAATGCCCTGGAGGTGCACGAGGCGATCCGCCTGCTGAGCGGCGAGAAGCGCCACGGTCGGCTGCTGCAGGTGACGCGGCGGCTGGCCGCCGAGCTGCTGATGGCCGGCCGCCTGGCCGAGTCTCGCGAGGCCGCCCTGGCGCGCCTGGACGAAACACTCGCCTCCGGGGCGGCCGCCGAGCGCTTCGCGCGCATGGTGGCGGGCCTCGGCGGGCCGAGCGACCTGCTCGAGCGCCCCGCCGCCCACCTGCCGGAGGCCCCGGTGGTGCGCGCCATCTATGCCGAGCGGCCCGGGCGCGTGCAGGCCATCGACACCCGCGCGCTGGGCCTCGCCGTGGTGACCCTCGGCGGGGGACGGCGCAAGCCGGGCGCGGCCATCGACCCCGCCGCCGGCCTCTCGCGCATCGCCTCGCTCAACGAGGTCGTCGACGGCGACCGCCCCCTGGCGCTGGTTCATGCCGCCAGCGTGGACGATGCTGAAACGGCCGGGCGACAGCTGCGCGACGCCATGCGCGTCGGCGACGAGCGGATCTCCCTGCCCCCACTGACCCACGACGTGATCCGTCGGGAGGTGCCATGAGCCGCGCCATCGTGCTGGTCCTCGACTCCTTCGGCATCGGCGCCACGCCGGATGCCGAGCGCTTCGGCGATGCCGGCGCCGACACCCTGGGCCATATCGCCGCCGCCTGCGCCTGGGGCGAGGCCGATCTTGCCGCGGACGCGGTCGGCCCGGGCCGCCACGGCCCGCTCGCGCTGCCGAACCTGGGCCGACTTGGGCTCCTGCATGCCCACCGCGAGAGCGCAGGCCACTGGGCCGAGGGCGTCGAGGCGCCGGCCGAGGTGATCGGCGCCTACGGTCACGCCCGAGAGCTCTCGTCGGGCAAGGACACCCCCTCCGGCCACTGGGAGATCGCCGGCGTGCCGGTGCGCTTCGACTGGGGCTATTTCCCGGATCGCGAGCAGAGCTTCCCCGCCGAGCTCATCAACGCCCTGATCGAGGAGGCCGAGTTGCCCGGCGTGCTCGGCGACTGCCACGCCTCCGGCACCGAGATCATCGCCCGGCTCGGCGCGGCGCACGTCGAGAGCGGCAAGCCCATCGTCTATACCTCGGCGGACTCGGTGTTCCAGATCGCCGCCCACGAGGAGACCTTCGGCCTGGAGCGCCTCTACCGCCTCTGCGAGATCGCCAGAAGGCTGCTCGAGCCCTACAACATCGGCCGGGTGATCGCGCGGCCCTTTATCGGCGAGACGGCGACCGGCGACAGCGAGGCGACCTTCGCCCGCACCGCCAACCGCCGTGACTACAGCGTCGAGCCGCCCGCCCCCACGGTGCTGCAGCGGCTTAATGACGACGGCGGCACGGTGATCGCCATCGGCAAGATCGCCGACATCTACGCCCACTGCGGAATCACCCGCACCATCAAGGCGAGCGGCCACGACGCCCTGATGGACGAAACCCTCGCCGCCCTCGACGAGGCCGACGAGGCCGACGAGCGCTCGCTGATCATGACCAACTTCGTCGACTTCGACATGCTCTTCGGCCATCGCCGCGACGTGGCGGGCTACGCCGCCGCGCTGGAGGCCTTCGATGCCCGGCTGCCGGAGCTGCTGGAAAAGCTCAGGTCCGACGACCTGCTGATCCTCACCGCCGACCACGGCTGCGACCCCACCTGGGTCGGCACCGATCACACCCGCGAGCACATCCCGGTGCTGGCCCTGGGCGCCGGGATCAAACCCGGCTCGCTGGGCGCGCGGGCGAGCTTCGCCGATATCGGCCAGAGCCTGGCGGTGCATCTCGGCCTGCCGCCCATGGACGACGGCGAGAGCTTTCTTCCCCCCGCCGCGAAAGGAGATGCCTGATGGCCACGCCCCATATCAACGCCGAACGCGGCGACTTCGCCGATACCGTGCTGATGCCCGGCGACCCGCTGCGCGCCCGCTACATTGCCGAGACCTTCCTCGAGGAGGTGCGCGAGGTGAACACGGTGCGCCGCATGTCAGGCTTCACCGGCACCTACCGGGGCCGGCCGATCTCGGTGATGGGCCACGGCATGGGCATCCCGTCGGTGTCGATCTATGCCAAGGAGCTGATCACCGAGTACGACGTGAAGCGGCTGATCCGGGTCGGCTCCTGCGGCGCGGTGCGTGACGACGTGGCGGTGCGCGACGTGGTGATCGGCCTGGGCGCTTGCACCGATTCCGGCGTCAACCGCACGCGCTTCGCCGGCATGGACTTCGCCGCCACCGCCGACTTCGACCTGACCCGTCACGCGGCGGACGCGGCGGCGGCGCTGGGCGTGCCGGTGAAGGTGGGCAACCTCTTCTCGGCGGATCTCTTCTACGACCCGCGCCCCGAGACCGCCGAGCTGCTCAAGCGCTACGGCATCGTCGGCGTGGAGATGGAGGCCGCCGGCCTCTATGGCGTGGCCGCCGAGTTCGGCGCCCGGGCCGCGACCATCTGCACGGTGTCGGATCACATCCTCAAGGGGGAGTCGCTCTCCAGCGAGGCGCGCGCCACCACCTTCGACGAGATGATGAAGATCGCGCTGGATAGCGTGCTGCGCGACGACCAGGCCCAGGAGACCAACCGATGAGCCAGACCGACCAGCAGGCCCTCGACACGGGCATCGTGGCGGCGCTGATCGCCGTGCGCGAGCGCGCCTATGCGCCCTACTCGCGCCATCCGGTCGGCGCGCTGGTGATCGGCGAGAGCGGCACCCGCTACGCCGGCGCCAACGTCGAGGTCGCCCACTACAAGGGGCTCTGCGCCGAGGCTTCGGCCATCGCCGCCCTGGTCAGCGCCGGCGAGCGCGAGCTGCGCGAGGTCTACGTGATCGGCCCGGGCGAGCATCTCTGCACGCCCTGCGGCGACTGCCGCCAGCGCATCCGCGAGTTCGCTACCCCCGAGACCCGCATCCGGGTGATCGACGCCGAGGGCCGGCTGCTGCGCGACTACACCATGGAGGCGCTGCTGCCGGACTCATTCGGCCCCGAGAACCTGATGCTCTAGCAGCAGAGGCCTGACTCGGCACATCTCCACCCCACGATATCGGGCATGTGTCGATGGTCATCACTCAGCGCGATCAAAGCCTAAGCCGTGGCGCCATAAAATCTAGGAAGGCACCGATCCGCCCCGACAGAGCCGTGTTGCGGTAGTAGACGGCCTGGATCGATTCCCGTGGATTGGGGCTGATCATGCGATCCGCCATCAGGGTCACCAGCCGCCCCTGGACGAGATCGTCCTGAATCATGAAGCGCGATAGGCAGGCGATCCCCTCGCCGGCCAAGCACAGCTGTCGTATGACCTCCCCGCTGGAGGTGCTCAGCTGTGACCGGATATTGGCGCCCTCCTGGGTCAGCCCCTCCACCGGCCAGCGGTTGAGATTGTAGGCATTCAGAAACCCCAGCAACTGATGATCGCGCAGCGCCGCGGGGCTGACCGGCACGCCATGGCGCTCCAGGTACGGCGGACTGGCGACCAGTTGCAGGGGGGAGCGACCCAGCGGGCGGGCATGCAGGGTGGAATCCTCCAGGTCACCGATGCGAATCGCGACATCCGTGCGCTGCTCGAGCAGGTTGATGATGTTATCCGACGCCGACAGCTCCAGCTCGATCCCCGGATAATGCTCGCGAAACGCCCCGATCAAGGGCACCAGCTGATGCAGCACGAAGGGCGTGGCGGCATCGACCCGAAGACGCCCTCCGGGTCGCTCGCGACTCAACCGCATCGCCTCCTCGGCTTCTTCCAAGGTGTTCAGCCCGGCCCTGACCCGGTCGATGAAGATACGGCCCTCGCTAGTCAGGGTCACGCTGCGCGTGGTGCGATTAAGCAAGGGAGTGTCGAGCTGTTGCTCCAGGCGCTGCACGGCGCGTGATACCCGCGCCACCGGGACCCCCATCAGGCGGGCAGCGGCGCTGAAGCCACCGCTGTCGACCACGGCCACCAATAGCTGAAGGTCCTCGGTTCGACTCTGCACGTGTCCTCCCCCTGGCCGCCACATTATTGTCAATATCGTAAAGGTGTTTTGATTTTACCCCGGTTTATCGCATAAGACAGCCGGCGCAGACTCCTCAGCGTTAGACGTTCCCTCGCTTCCCCAAGGAGATCTGCCATGCCCATTGCATTGTACGCACTGATGCTCAGTGCCTTTGCCATCGGCACCACCGAGTTCGTGATCGTCGGACTGGTGCCCACCATCGCACAGGACCTGAGTGTCTCGCTGCCCTCGGCCGGCCTGCTGGTCAGCCTGTATGCCGCCGGCGTCGCCGTCGGCGCACCCGTGCTGACGGCCCTGACCGGTCGCATGAATCGCAAGCTGGTGCTGCTGGGGCTGATGGCCCTGTTCATCGCCGGCAATCTGCTGGCCTGGCAAGCGCCCGGCTACGGCTCATTGATCACGGCCCGCATCCTGACCGGCCTGGCCCATGGCGTGTTCTTCTCCATCGGCTCGACCATCGCCACCAGCCTGGTGAGCAAGGACAAGGAAGCCAGCGCCATCGCCATCATGTTCACCGGCCTGACCGTGGCCCTGGTCACCGGTGTGCCGCTGGGCACCTGGATCGGCCAGAACTTCGGCTGGCGCGCCACCTTCCTGGTGGTCTCGGCGCTTGGCGCCCTGGCCCTGATCGGCAGCGCCCTGCTGGTGCCGAGCAACCTCAAGCAGTCCGTACCTGCCACGCTTGGCCAGCAGTTCAAGGTCCTCACCCATCCGCGCCTGCTGCTCGTCTACCTGATCACCATCCTCGGCTATGGCGGCACCTTCACCGCCTTCACCTACCTGGCGCCGATCCTTCAGGACGTCAGCGGGTTCGGCAACAACGCCGTCAGCCTGATCATGCTGGTCTACGGCGTCTCGGTGGCCGTCGGCAACATCTACGGCGGCAAGCTGGCCGATCGCATGGGCCCCATCCGTGCCCTGACCCTGATCTTCTCGGGCTTGGTCGCCATCCTGCTCGTGCTGACCCTCTCCTCAACCCATCCGGTGGCTGCGGTACTGACCGTTCTGATCTGGGGTGCCTTCGCCTTCGGTAACGTGCCGGGGCTGCAGGTCTACGTGGTGCAGCAGGCCGAGCGTTTCGTGCCCGAGGCCGTCGATGTCGCCTCCGGCCTCAACATCGCCGCCTTCAATATCGGTATCGCCCTGGGTTCAGTTGTCGGCGGCTACGTCGTCGAGGGCATGGCCCTGACCGATACCGCCTGGATCGGCGCAGGCTTCGTCATACTGGCCCTGGTCCTGACTCGGCTTTCCGGCAGCCTCGACCGTCGCGGCAACGCCGCCATGGCTCGCGCTTAATCCCCTCCACGCGCCCGACGCCTTGAACGACGCCGGGCGCGTCTTCCGTCTTCAGGAGAATCTTGCCATGTCACTGACGCGACTCACTCAAGGACCGCTGACCCTCGGGGTAGAGCTGCCCCTCGACAACGACTGGAGCCCGAGCGGCGAACGCGCTCGTCGCGACGACGCCCGCCCCTTCGGCGTTCCCGATATGGACGCCCATGCCGAGCGCATCGCCCAGGTCGACCGCCTGGGCTTCCTCGCCGCCTGGCTGCGCGACGTGCCAATCTATGACCCCGCCTTCGGCGACGCCGGCCAGGTCTTCGAGCTGTTCACCTATCTGGGCTATCTGGCGCGCCATACCGACCACCTGCTGCTGGGCACCGCCGCCGCGGTATTACCTTTGCGCCAGCCCTGGCTGGTCCGCAAGGCCGCGGCCACCGTGCAGGCCCTGAGCGGCAACCGGTTGCTGCTGGGGGTCGCCAGTGGCGACCGCCCCGTGGAGTATCCCTTGTTCGGAGAGGACTTTGCCCAGCGTGGCGCCCAGTTCCGCGAGGCGGTCGAGATCCTCAGGGGACAGACCGACGCGCAGCTGTCATCGGGCCAGGCGCTATTGCCCCACGCGCCCCAACCGCCCCTGCTGGCGGCCGGTCTCGCCCAGCAGTCGCCCCACTGGGTGGGCCGCGAGTTGGACGGCTGGCTCGCCTACCCCGGCACACCACAGGATCACATCAAGCGAGCCGGGCTGTGGCGCCAGGTCGCCGGCGACAAGCCCTATGTCAGCTTTATTCATCTGGACCTGCTCGAGCGCCCCGATGCCCCCACGACCCGGCACCGCTTTGGCATTAGCGCCGGCCGCGAGGGCCTGATCCGCGAGCTCGACGCCATGCAGGCGGCTGGCGTCAACCATATCGGCCTGCACTTCCGCCGCAACCAGCGCCCCTTGGACGAGACCCTCGAGGAGATCGGCCGCGAGGTGCTGCCGCGCTTCCAGGGCCAGGCGCCCGCTATCGCCACCCGCCATGAGGAGAGCGTCGATGTCGACTGAATCCCCTACCCTCCCCGAGACGTTGGAGGCTTGGACCTGTTCCGGGCCCGGCGAACCCGAGGCCCTAGGCGGGCGCGCCTCGTCCCGGAGGCGCCCGGCGACCAGGAGGTGATCGTCGCCAGTTGGCCAGCAGCTTCGGAGCCATATTTTGCCTGGCATGCACATATCGTTGCCTGAGAGCAGACTTTTCAGACAGGCCGAGCATCCAGGTCTCGACGCCGGGGTCCAGAGTACCTGCGCCCTGGCTTGAACGGCCGACGCACATTGCCCGAACGAGCCGTCACCGAGACGCGGCTCGTTCAGGCTCGGTCGCATCTCACTTGGCCTCTTCCTCGGGCCCCTCCTCGTGCACCAGCTCCACGTCGACGATCTTCGAGCGGCTCATGACGATCTTCCAGCGCTGCAGCAGCGGCGTGCCGTTGCCCTCCACCTCGCGGATCACCAGGTTGATCAGGTGGCGCTTCTCCACCGGCTCGCGCACCACCTGCCCCTTCTCCTCGAGGCGATAGACGTGGTGGCTGCCCTTGCTCATCAGCCGCGCCAGCGGCGACAGATCCAGGGTCAGCGTCTCGCGGGTGCGATCGTAGCCGCTGAGAAAGCGCGTCGGCGACATCCGTGAGCTCGAGCGGTAGTGCAGCACCACCTCCTCGCGCTGGGCCATGTTGCGCTTGCGCACCCGGCGGATCTCCTCGTCGAGGCGCGAGTAACGCTGGTAGTCGAACCACTCGAGCTGGCGCCCCAGCACGGCGTTGCTGTGGGCATCCAGGTACTGGCGTCGCCACTTGGGCCGCCCCCGGCGCAGCAGGCGCCAGAGGGTCATGCGCAGATCGTCCTTGAACACCTCGCGCAGCGCATAGAGCACGGCGAGCGCCAACACGAACAGCGCCGTGATGTCGCCCAGCGCCGCGCGCGCCTCCAGCAGGCCCAGGGTGACGAAGACCATCACCACCGCCGTGGCCAGGCCCTTCACGGCCTTCTCCTCGCCGCCGCCCAGCTCCTGGCTGCGCTGCTTGAGGGTCACGGGATACTCGATCAGCCGGCGCAGCAGGCGCATCTTGTTGGACATCCGCGTCGGGTCGCGGGTGACCCGCTCGGCGTTGTACTCGCGCTTGCGGCGATGATCGTCCTCCTCCCGGCAGACCCCCAGCAGGCGCTGGCGAATCTCGCGATAGTCGTTGCCCCGCGGCAGGTGGGCGATCAGCTCCAGCAGCCGCTGCTCGGTGAACCAGGAGAGGTAGTTGTCGATGTTGGCGTAGTAGCGGTGCAGGCTCTCGTCGCTCGGCTCCTGGCGGCGCAGGCGACGCAGGATGCCGCTGGAAAGCTCCAGGGTCTCCTCGAGCTGCTCGCGCAGCCGCTCGGCCTGGGCCATCTCGTCCTCCGAGGCGCCCGACCGGGGAGCCTCCTCGGGCGTCTCGGCCTTGTCGCCGACGCGCTTGTCGGCCTTGCGCGTGCGCCGCGCCTGATCGAGCAGCGTCTGGGTCGAGCGCTCCATGGCCACCACGTACTGGTAGGCGTAGAGGCTCAGCCCCAGGCGATACTGGTCGGCATCGAGGCGCTTGCCCGCCAGGCGGCTCATCACCAGCGGCAGCCGGTGACGATCGCTATAGTAGGTGCGCTTGACGTGGATCGCGCCGTGGTAGAACGCCTCCTCCGAGAGCACATGGGCATTCAGGCCGAGCTCGGCCGGCACGAAGAGGTAGACGTCGAGCCGGTGCGAGCTCTCCTCGCGCAGCACCCGGGAGATCTTCAGGTGCAGGCTATCGCGACGCTCGACCGTGACCTGATGGGTCGCCACGCGCGCTTACCCCGGGTCCGGGGCGGCGCCCCGGGCACTGGTGTCCCTGCCCGGGTCGGCGGCCTCCGCCTCGCCGGGCCGGCGGCCACTGGCGTCGCGGCCCTCGGCGCCCTCGCCGGTGCCGTCCAGGCGGCCGCCGCCCTGGCCCTCCATGCTGACGCTGAGCCGCGGCACGCCGAGATCGACCGACAGGGCCTCCATGCGCTGCTTGAGCAGCAGGTTATAGGCGCGCGCCACGTCCCACTGCATCTCCGGCCCGGTGCGAAAGCGCATCCGCAGAATGGCGCAGCCGTCCTCGAAGCTGTCGATGCCCTGCATCTCCAGCGGCGACCAGATGTGGTGGCGCATCATCGGGTCCTGGCGCAACTGCTGGGCCGTCTCCTGGATCAGCGTGGTCGCGTCGTCGATCTTCATGTCGTAGGGGATACGGATGCGCATCAGGGCGACGCCGAACTGACGCGACATGTTATGGATCGACTCGATGCGACTGAAGGTGATGATGTGCACGATGCCGTCCAGGTCGCGCAGACGCACGGTGCGCAGGGTCAGTCCCTCGACGCTGCCCATGTGGCCGTTGATCCTGACGAAGTCTTCCACCGCCAGCGAATCCTCGATGAGGATGAAGATGCCGGTGATCAGATCCTGCACCAGAGTCTGGGCGCCGAAGCCGACGGCCAGGCCGATCACACCGGCACCGGCCAGCAGCGGCGTGACGTTCACCCCGAGATTGGCCAGGCCGACGATGGCGGCGATGATCACGATGGTGGCGAAGATGATGTTGCGGATCATCGGCGTGATGGTCTGCGCCCGAGCCATGTTGACGCGCCGTCCACGGGCCCGAGCCGGGCTGGTCAGGGCGCGCTGGATGGCGGTATCGGCGAAGATCCAGATCAGCCAGGCCAGCAGCAGGGTGAAACCGATGGCCAGCAGCGCCTGGCCGATGCGCACGCTGGCCACCCCCTGCTGGCCGATGCCGATCAACGAGGCACCCCACACCTGCAGCGAGAGTTCGGCGAAGGAGATCCAGGCCACCACGTGGGACAGCGCATAGCCGAAGCGCTCCAGGCGCCGACGGTAGTCGCTCATGCGGCGGTGTGCGGAGCGGCGCTGCCCATGGCGGCGGATCAGGCCGGTCACCACCAGGGTCAGCACCAGCAGCGAGGCCGAGATGATCGAGCGCGCCAGCGCCGTGCCCACGTCGCCCACGGTGATGAAGATCGCCAGCAGGGAGCCGCCCACCAGCAGCATGGCAGGCACGTGCCACAGGCCACCGACCAGCCGCATCACCTCGCCGATGCTGCCCCGATCACGGCGTAACCCATAGGGCCGGTTGCGGATCAGGTGCTGGATGGGGCGCTTGAAGCGGACGATGAAGCGCGCGCTGATCAGCGCCGCCAACATGTTCGACAGGATCGACATCAGGCTTGCCAGATCGGTGCCGATGATGCCGGAGAGCCGCGTGGAGTTGAAGGCATCGCCCAGCGCGATCAGCGCGCCGATGACGAACAGCGTACGCAGGCTCTGGTGCTGCAGGATCTGCACTGCCGTGAAGCGATGGCCGCTGGTGAACACCGAGATCACCGTTTCCACCACCACCGACAGGGTGCGCCCGCACAGCGCCACATAGGCGGTCACCAGGGTCGCGGTGCGCCCGGCGCTCGGCGGCACCAGCTGGGCGATGCCCAGCACCAGCAGAAAGGCCAGGGTCCAGGGCAGCATGCGGCGCAGGAAGTGCACCGCCAACAGCCAGCCGCGGGGCTCGCGGGGCAGGTCCAGGGGCCAGCCGCGGCGCCTGGCCAGCTGCCGCCCCAGGGCGATCAGGATCACCAGCAGGCCGGCCCAGATCGCCAGCAGCACGGCGAACTCGATGACGAAGCGCAACAGCTCGGCATTGCCGGTCTGGACCACCAGGTTGACCAGGTCGGTCCAGCCCTGGCGCAGCTGGCGGCGCCACTCGTCCACCGGCGAGTGGCCGGAGTCGGCCTGCTCGCCCAGTTCGGTGATGGTCTCCGCCAACGCCCCGAGCAGCCCCTGGGGGCGGGTCAGCCCGCCCTCTTCGGCGGACACATCGTGGGCCTGCTGAAGCTGGCGCAGGCTCTCGAGCAGCGCCTGGCGCTCCTCGGCGTTCTCCAGGGTGCCGATCACCTCATCCAGCGAGGCCTGGAAGGCCTCGGGATCGTGGGTCTGTGTCGGCTCGCCGCCGTTGGTCAGGCCGGACAGCGGCAGGGTCTGGGCCGACGCGACCGCCGGAAGCAGCAGCACCGACAGCAGCAGCCAGACCAGCAGGCCGCGAAAGACAACAAACATCCGGTGCGCTACAGGCAAGATTCCCTCTCCACTATTCCCTCTCCACTGGCAAAGGAACGCGACAGGCGTCGCGTCCATGATTCGTGAGGCAGTATGTTAGGCTGCCGACAACATGCCCTACAGGATGCCGACATGACGCCGCAACCGCCACCCGAACCCCGCAATGCCGACGGCGAGACGCGTCGCGTCGGGGTGGAGATCGAGTTCGCCGGCCTGCCGCCGCATCGCACGGCCGAGCTGGTGCAGACGCTGTTCGGCGGCGACATCGAGGTACTGAGCCCCCATCGGCTCAAGGTCTCCGGCGGTCGCTGGGGGGATTTCGGCATCGAGCTCGACACCCAGTACGCCCACCCCGACCAGGAGGTGATGGCCGCCGAAGACGCCATCGACAGCGAGTGGGAGCGCATGCGTCGGGACTTCCACGCCCGCACCCGCGAGCTGATCGGCGATATGGTGACCGGCCTGGTGCCCACCGAGATCGTCTGTCCGCCGGTGCCCTGGGACGAGCTGGACGAGCTGGATGCGCTGTTCGAGGCGCTGCGCCAGCACGGCGCCAAGGGCAGCGACGCCAGCCTGCTCTACGGCTTCGGCCTGCACTTGAATCCCGAGGTGCCGAGCCTCGAGGTCGAGAGCCTGTTGGCCTACCTGCGCGCCTACCTGCTCACCGCCGTCTGGCTGCGCGAGCAGATCCACGTCGACATCACCCGGGAAGTGCTGCCACATGCCAACCCCTTCCCCCGGGCCTATGCCCTCAAGATCCTCGACCCGGACTACGCCCCGGATCTCGAGACGCTGATCGCCGACTACCTGGCGGACAACCCGACCCGCAACCGGGAACTGGACATGCTGCCGCTGTTCGCCCACCTCGCGCCCGACTTTCCCCATGAGCTGCTGCAGAATCGGCTGGTCAAGGCGCGGCCGACCTTCCACTACCGCCTGCCCAACGCCCAGCTCTCCGAGCCTGGCTGGGGGGCCGTCACCGAGTGGAACCGCTGGCTCGAGGTCGAGCGGCTGGCCGCCACCCCCGAGACCCTGGCCGAGCGCAGCGCCCAGTTTCTCGCCCGCCACCGCCCGTCGGCGCCCCGCCGGCTGCTGATTCGCCTGCGTCGCTGGATCTCCACACGATGAGTCACTCGCCACGTCCCCTGATCGGCATCACCACCTCAGATGCCAAGAGCCGTATCGCCTGGTGGTTCGACTGGTTCGCCATATGGCGCCACGGCGGCCGGCCACAGCGGCTGTCGCCCTCGCGCCCCGTCCCCGAGCACCTCGATGGCCTGATCATCGGCGGCGGCGACGACATCCAGGCCCACCTCTACGATGACGAGGTGCGCCTGGACGTGCGCGTCGACCCGCAGCGTGACGAGCTCGAGCTCGAGCTGCTGGAGCGCTTCATCCCCGAGGGCACGCCGACGCTGGGGATCTGCCGGGGCGCCCAGCTGATCAACGTGCACCTGGGCGGCACCCTCGACCCGGACATCTACACCACCCACGAGGGGCTCAAGCGCCGCCGCACCGTGCTGCCGCGCAAGACCGTGGACATCGTCGCCGACAGCCAGCTCTACCGCATCCTCGAGGTCACCTGGTGTCGCATCAACAGCCTCCACCACCAGGCCGTGCAGAAGACCGGCAAAGGCATCGAGATCGTCGCCCGGGACCGCGACGGCCTGGTGCAGGGCATCGAGTCCCGCGAGCACGACTTCCTGATCGGCGTGCAGTGGCACCCCGAGTGGCTGATCTTCAACCGCCCCCAGCAGCGCCTGATCCGCGCCCTGGTGGACGCCGCACGCCGCCACCGGAACTGAGATACGCGCCCCCGCACTCGCCCATAAGCCCCAAACGCAAGAGGGCCGCCCGAAGGCGGCCCTCTTGCTTGCGCTTTTCACCTGTTCACCGCTTCGCCATCGCGCCGCTGACACCGGCCGTGGCGATAGGCTCCTCGACCCGCGCTCAGCCTTCGAGCGTGGCGTCCAGGGTGATCTCGGCGTTCAGCAGCTTGGAGATCGGGCAGTTGTCCTTGGCACCGTTGGCCGCCTCCTCGAAGGCCGCCTGATCGGCGCCCGGTACCTTGCCGCGGGTGACCAGGTGCACGGCGGTCACGGAGAGGCTCTCCGGATCCAGGGTCACGGTCGCCTCGGTATCGATGCTGTCCGCCGTGTAGCCGGCCTCGCCCAGCACCAGCGAGAATGCCATGGAGAAGCAGCCAGCGTGGGCCGCCCCGATCAGCTCCTCGGGGTTGGTGCCCTCGGCACCCTCGAAGCGCTTGCGGAAATCATAGGACACGTCCTTCAGGGTGCCGCTGCCGGTAGACAGGCTGCCGCCGCCATCCTTCAGGCCGCCTTTCCACTGTGCGGTCGCGGTATTCTTGATGGTCATGTGTTCTCCTCGTCGATCAGGGGTTCGGTCGGGCAAGCCACTACACCATAGACCCGCAGGGCCGCCCGTGGCCACACCGCACGATTGCATCGTCGACGGCGTGCCACCAGAATAAATGGAAAATACTTCCATTAACAGGAGATACCATGTCGACCAAGCCCAGCATCACCCTGTCGGCGACCGCCCACGAGCCCGCCATCGAGCTGCCCGCCATCGGCCAGGGCACCTGGTTCCTGGGCGAGGGACTGGCCCCGCGCCGCGACGAGGTGCATGCCCTGCAGCACGGCCTCGAATCCGGCCTGCGCCTGATCGACACCGCCGAGATGTACGGCGACGGCGGCGCCGAGGAGGTGGTGGGCGAGGCCCTCAAGGGACGCCGCGACGAGGCCTTCCTGGTCTCCAAGGTCTATCCCTGGAACGCCGGGCGCGACAGCGCCATCGCCGCCTGCGAGGCGAGCCTTGAGCGCCTGGGCACCGACCACCTCGACCTCTACCTGCTGCACTGGCCCGGCGGCATCCCGCTGGAGGAGACCCTGGAGGCCTTCGAGCGGCTGCGCGAGGCGGGCAAGATCCGCCGCTTCGGGGTCTCGAACTTCGACGTCGACGAGATGGCCACGCTCCAGAGCATGCCCGGCGGCGACGCCTGCGCGGTCAACCAGGTGCTCTACCACCTGGGCTCGCGGGGCATCGAGCACTCGCTGCTGCCCTGGCAGCGCAAGCAGGGCATCCCCACCATGGCCTACTGCCCGCTGGCCCAGGCCGGCAGCCTGCGCCGCGACCTGCTCACCCACCCCGAGGTGACGGACATTGCCGCGGCGCTTGGCATCACGCCAGCCCAGCTGCTGCTGGCCTGGGCGATCCGCCCCGCCCATGGCCGGAGCGAAGATGCCGCTCGCGACGTGATCGCCATCCCCAAGGCCACCGGCCTCGATCATGTGGCGCAGAACGCCGCCGCCCTGGCGATCGGGCTGGATGAGGCGAGCCTCGCGCGACTCGACGCCGCCTTCCCGGCGCCGAACCGCAAGCCACCGCTGGATATCGTCTAGGGGGAACCCTTCAGCTTGGCCAGCGCCTCGGCGAGGGCCTCATGGCCCAGCTCGCGCATCGCCTCGACGTTGCGCGCGGGGATGCCCTCGGGATCGGGATGATGCTCGAGGGCCCGCTCCAGGCCCGCCTCGCGCAGCAGGTGCCACATCGGATAGGGCGAGCGGTTGGTGAAGTTGGCGGGATCGTCCGGCTCGGCGTCGGCGAAGACGTAGTCCGGGTGAAAGCTCGCCAGCTGGAAGGTGCCTTCATAACCCTGGTCGGCCAGCAGCGCCTCGGCGATCTCCAGCAGGTCCAGGTAGTCGTCGAAGTCCTCGAGCCCCTCGGTAAGCACCAGCAGGGTCGTCTCCACCTCGGGCGTCGCCTCAAGGTGGCGGCACTCGTCGAACAGCGCCAGCAGCGCCGCCTCACGGTCGTGGGCCGGCACCGCCACGGTGCGGATGCTGTCGCGAGCCACCTCGCGACCGGCGAAGGGGCAGACGTCGTGGGCGACCACGAAGGTCTCCACCCAGGTGCGGGTGGCCGCAAGGGGATCGGGGCGAGAGGCGGTCATGGGCGCTCATCCAGGCAGGAAAGGGGCCGCCATGGTCCGCCGCCCGGTCGCGGTTGGCAAGCCGCGGTGACAAGCACCACGTCGATTGGGGCAAGCCGGCGACAGGTCTGCGAGAGGGCGCTGTAAACCCGTCCATGGGCGCTACCGACGCCCTGACGGCGCTCTCGCGTCCTGCTCCGCTTGCAGGACCGGTGCTGGCCATCCATGGCCAGCCCGTTCGAAGCAATGCTTCTCACCCCTGGCGTAGGACCCTTGTGTCTCTCCAGTGAGAGGTGATTAGCTACCACCGCTCACAGCCTGGGTGTATCCCGAGTAGGACCGAATGGCCTCGAGCCTGTAAAGGAGATAGGTCGCCCAGGCTTTCATCTCGCAATCCT
>Ga0208138_100062_pt1 | contig 88000 bp, 88 predicted proteins | sample AntRauMetaRauer3_FD_184786 | JGI IMG/M metagenome (GOLD analysis project Ga0208138, IMG submission 184786) | Saline lake microbial communities from Rauer Lake, Antarctica, in enrichment culture - Antartic Rauer Lake 3 Metagenome Rauer3 (SPAdes)... ... | reverse complement strand
AGTCTGGATGTGCTCGCGGCAGACGTCGGCGAACGACGCCAGTCGCACGTCCGCGTCCGCATCGATGGAGACGAACAGGCCGGTGTACTCGTTGGCGAGGAAGTGGAACGCGGTGACCTCGTCGAAGCGGTGGACCGAACAGTGCAGTTCGCCGGCGTCGAACAGCGACTCCAGGTGGTCGCGGCCGACGCCCTGCAGGACGAGGTCGTCGTGGATGTCGGGCCCGACGTCCGCCGTCCGCTCGGTCACGTCCTCCCGGCAGTACACCAGGTCGTAGCCGTCGGGGTCGTAGGTCGCGACGACGCGGAGGGCGTCGCCGGCCTCGTCGCGCAGGTCGGTCGTGACGCTGTCCGAGACGTCCACCATCTCCGTGAAGCCTGTCGCTCCCGGGGGAAAACCCTGCTGGTCGATTCGCAGCCTCAGGCCGTGGCGTTCCGGGGAGAGCCGCTTCCGGCCGAACTGTTCCCGCCGATGGTCTCGTTGTCGCGGTACGTGAAGTCCTCGTCGGCGGCCGGGCCGACCGACAGGAACGGGAGGTTCAGCTCCCACTCCGCGGTGACGGAGAACCGCGAGAACGGGTTCGAGAGGAAGTCGCCGAGCGGCCCGACGCCCCGGAAGTTCAACTGGACGTCGACCGCGACGACGCGGGTGTCCATCGCGGTGCCGACTGCGCTGAACCCGAGGTCGCCGGCGTCCCCGAGGTTCGTGAGCAGGTCGAGGTGGAGCCAGAACGTGATGTGGGGGCTGTCACTCCCGACGTCGAAGCGGTGGCCGCCGTCGACGTCGACGGACGGGTCGGGAGCGGTCTGGGCGGCGCCGCCGCCGACGAACGCGACCAACACGACGAGCGCGACGGCCACACGGCGCGACTGACGGGGCACGGTCCGGAGTAACGAGACTGCGACAATAGGTCTGTCGGCCAGTGGGACGGCCGTTCAGATGAAGCGGAACGTCTCGAGGTTCTTCGGCGCGAACGTCCGCATGTTGAACTCGTGGTAGAGCGCCGAGGAGAGGTCCTGGGCGGAGGACTCGTCGCCGTGCACGCACAGCACCTTCTCGGGGCGGGGGTTCATCGTGCGAACGAAGTCCTCGAGGCCGCCGCGGTCGGCGTGCCCGGAGAAGCCGTCGACAGTCTCGACGTTCATGTTCATCTTCAGGTGCTCCGTGCGGCCGCCGCCCCGGGAGTCAGGCATGGGAATCTCGTCGCGGCCGGACTGGATGCGGCGGCCGAGGGTCCCCTGGGCCTGGTAGCCGACGAACGTCAGCGTGGAGTCGGCGTCGGGCGCGATGTGCTCGAGCCAGGACATGATGGGGCCGCCGGAGACCATGCCGGACGTCGAGATGATGATGCACTGGTCGCCGTCCGCGACCTCCTGGCGTTCGTCCTCGCCGCCGTCGATGTGGTTGAACTGGGGCGCGAGGAAGGGGTTGGAGTCGCCGTGGAAGATGCGGTCCCGGAGGTCGTCCCGGAGGTACTCGGGGTACGTGGTGTGGATGGCGGTCGCCTCCCAGATCATGCCGTCGAGGTGGATGGGCATCTCGGGGATGTCGCCCTCGCGCATCGCCTCCTCGAGGACGAGCATCATCTCCTGGGAGCGGCCGACGGCGAACGCCGGGATGAGCACCTTCCCGCCCTCTTCGTAGGTCTCGTTGATGACGCGCTTGAGTTTGCGCTCGGAGTCCTCCTGGTCGGTCTGGTAGTCGTTCCGGCCGCCGTACGTCGACTCCAGGACGAGGGTCTCGACGCGCGGGAAGTCGTTGACGGCGCCGTTGAACAGGCGGGTGTCGTCGTAGTGGATGTCGCCGGAGAACGCGACGTTGTAGAGGCCGTCGCCGATGTGGAAGTGGGAGACGGCGGAACCGAGGATGTGACCCGCGTTGTGGAGGGTGAGCTTGACGTCCGGTGCGATGTCGGTGACGTCGCCGTACTCCAGGGGGATGCAGTGCTTGATGGCCTCCCGGACCATCTCGGAGTCGTAGGGGGGCGTGCGGCCCTCCTTCGCGGCGACGTCGAGGTAGTCCAGCGTGAGCAGCCCCATCAGGTCGCGAGTCGGCTCCGTGCAGTAGATGGGACCGTCGTAGCCGTACTTGAACAGCAGCGGAATGAACGCCGAGTGGTCGAGGTGCGCGTGCGTGAGGACGACGGCGTCGATGGTGTTCGCGCCGCCCGCCAGCGCCTCCTGGACCTGGAGGTACGGCACCTCGTCCTCGCTGCCTGGTTTGTCGCCGCAGTCCACGAGGATGCGCGTCTCGGGCGTCGAGAGGATGAAGCTCGCGCGACCGACCTCACGGCAGCAGCCCAGGGTGGTGATGCGGACGTACTCGTCGTCCTGCATCTCCTCGCGGTGGATCTGGCGGCCGACCCGTTCGAGGATGTCCCGGCGCTCGTCGCGCTCCTGCTTGAGGAAGTTCCGGACGTTCGACACCGTGGAGGACTCGATGGGCGGCGTGCGAACGACCTCGGGCGTCCAGCCGGCCTCCTGGGTGATCTCGCGGAGCGTGGAGCCGTGGCGGCCGATGACCATCCCGGGCTTCTCAGCCTCGATGACGACCTCGCCGGTGTCCTCGTGGAAGTCGAGGTTCGTGACGCCGGCGTCCTCGGGGATGACGTTCATCACTTTCTCGCGAGCGCGCTCGGGCGGCGAGAGCACGTCCGGGTCCGGGCGGACCGTGATGCGTTTCCGGAGCTTGGAGGCGAGCCGGCGCACCAGGTCGCCGTCCTGGGCGAACTGCTTGGGGTCCCGGGTGTAGACGACGAGTTCGGGGCCCTCGTACTTGACATCGGTGACCGAGATGTCCGGCGGAATTTCGTTGACGATCTCGTCCTGTAACTCCTCGAGTTGACGGTCTACAGTACTCATAGTAGTCGGTGAGTGCGGGGTCCCTCTGCCGTGGCGCTACCGACGCGGGCAGCCCTGTGCCGACGTGTGCCGGCTCGGGGGTGTCCCAGAGAACGTGGTGGCGACCACAGCTTCGTCATGTCAGTAGGGAGATTCTGTTCCCGGCCGGCCGACGGCCGGGCCGCGGGAATGACTGCGTGAGAACCCGCTTACCTCCAGATAAACAGGCCGGTTATAAAAGCCTTCGCAAAGCCTGTGTGCGAGCCGACACGCTCGTGGCCAGCAGGCTCTCTCCCGGCGGCGGGCGGCCGGTGACGGGCCGTCGCCCACACTTATCCGGCCGGCGCTACCCGTGCCTGCATGGAGAAAGTCACCATCGAGGACGTGGAGAATCGGCCGAACCCCCTGGGTGTTCACGGCACCCGGCGCCCCGTCTCGCGCGCGCTCGACGCCGAGCACGTCGCGCTCGTGGAGTACGAACTCGACCCCGGCGAGCAGTTCTCCGGCGGCCTCCACACCCACCACGACCAGGAAGAGATCTTCTACGTTCAGGCCGGGACAGCGACGTTTGAGGTCGGCGAGGGCCGCGAGGAGGTCACCGTCGAAGCCGGGCAGGTCATCCGGTTCCCGCCCGGCGAGTTCCAGAGCGGCCACAACCACTCCGACGAGACGGTCCGCGCGCTCGCCGTCGCCGCGCCGGGCGCGCGACACGACTGGGACGCCCTCGAGTCGCTGGCTCCCTGCGCCGAGTGCGGCGAGGAGACCAGCCACGACGTCCGGCCGCCGGACGACGATGGCGTGATGCAACTGGTCTGCCAGGAGTGCGGCACGGGGATGTTCTGAGGGGCGCCAGCTATCCGCAGTACTGCGGGACTGCGCCGCCGCTGGGACCTGTCGCGTCGAAAGAATCCGGAGTGGGGAGGCGTCAGCTCAGTCGCTCGTCGTCGAGGTCGATCTCGTCGTCGGGGAACTCGGGCGGCTCAGCCGGTTCGTTCGTGGCGTCGAGGGTGCGCTCTACATCGCGCTCACGGAGTTGTTCGCGCTTCTTCTTGCCGTTGCGCTCGCGGCCACGCTTCGTGTCACCCATACTGTGTGGGACGTCACCACACCACTTAACCTTCCCGGCGGTTGCAAAGCAGTCCCATATCTCCCGTGGACGGCATCGATGGCGGCCTACGCGCCCAGCCAGCTGTCGTCGCGGATTTCGTAGTCGTTGTCCCGACAGAAATCGGCGGCGTGGTTCCGGACCCGGCGGGACTTCGGCAGGGCGCCGCCCTCCTGGACGCGCTCGACGATCCACGCCGTCACCACTGCGATGCCCTCGTCCTCGTCGTCGGCGTCGACGTCCTCCAGCGCGCGGAGCGTCTTCTCGTAGGCGTCCTCGCGCTCGCGGAACTCGTCCGCCAGGCCGGCCTCCTCACTCACCGCCAGGAGCCGCCGGAGCGACGCCGCGACCGACGGCCGGCGGATGCGGTAGCGCGCCTCCTCGGCGGAGTCGTAGCGGTCGCGGGTCGAGCGCCGGACGATCTCCGTGACGGGGATGGTTTCGTCGCCCACCGGGACCTCGTAGTCGCCGACGGACTCCGCGACGCGCTCGGTCGTCACCGGGTAGTCCAGGTCCTCCAGGGCGTCCTCGAGTTCCCGCGGCGGCTCGGTCTCGTGCCAGCGCTCCAGTTCCTCCTGGATGGCGCGCTTGCGCTGGCGGCGGTCCTCGGCCTGCGCCTGGTCCTCTCGTCCCTCTTTCGTGTCACCCATACTGTGTGGGACGTCACCACACCACTTAACCTTCCCGGCGGTTGCAAAGCAGTCCCATATCTCCCGTGGACGGCATCGATGGCGGCCTACGCGCCCAGCCAGCTGTCGTCGCGGATTTCGTAGTCGTTGTCCCGACAGAAATCGGCGGCGTGGTTCCGGACCCGGCGGGACTTCGGCAGGGCGCCGCCCTCCTGGACGCGCTCGACGATCCACGCCGTCACCACTGCGATGCCCTCGTCCTCGTCGTCGGCGTCGACGTCCTCCAGCGCGCGGAGCGTCTTCTCGTAGGCGTCCTCGCGCTCGCGGAACTCGTCCGCCAGGCCGGCCTCCTCACTCACCGCCAGGAGCCGCCGGAGCGACGCCGCGACCGACGGCCGGCGGATGCGGTAGCGCGCCTCCTCGGCGGAGTCGTAGCGGTCGCGGGTCGAGCGCCGGACGATCTCCGTGACGGGGATGGTTTCGTCGCCCACCGGGACCTCGTAGTCGCCGACGGACTCCGCGACGCGCTCGGTCGTCACCGGGTAGTCCAGGTCCTCCAGGGCGTCCTCGAGTTCCCGCGGCGGCTCGGTCTCGTGCCAGCGCTCCAGTTCCTCCTGGATGGCGCGCTTGCGCTGGCGGCGGTCCTCGGCCTGCGCCTGGTCCTCTCGTCCCTCTTTCGTGTCACCCATAGTCGAGGGTTCGACAGCCCACCGGAAACCTCTCCGTGCCCGGAAGTGACCAGACTGCGGCCAGGTGGTGACCAGCCGGGAGTCGCGCGCTGTGGACGGTCGACCCGGTGGCACGGCGGCGGACGCTTCACGGGATTTAAGAGCGCGTCAGGCGAGTGTTCGAGCAATGAGCGACGACGACCAGGAACTCGGCATCACCGAGTCCAAGGAGCACAGCCCCGGCGACTGGTACGCCGAGGTCGTCCAGAAGGCGGGTCTCGCCGACTACGCGCCGATGGGCGGGTTCATCGTCACCCGGCCACGCGGCTACGCGCTCTGGGAGGCCATCCAGGACAACCTCGACGGCTGGTTCAAGCAGACCGGCGTCGACAACGCGTACTTCCCGATGTTCATCCCCGAGAGCTACCTCGAACGGGAGAAGGACATCGTGGAGGGCTTCGACCCCGAAGTGGCGTGGGTCACGCACGGCGGCCACGAGGAACTCGAAGAGCGCCTCGCCGTCCGCCCGACGTCGGAGTCCATCATCGCGCCGTACATGGCCCAGTGGGTGCGCTCGCACCGCGACCTCCCGCTGCGCCTGAACCAGTGGAACTCCGTCGTGCGCTGGGAGGCCACCGAGACGAAGCCGTTCTTCCGGACGAAGGAGTTCCTCTGGCAGGAGGGGCACACGGCCCACGCCAGCGACGAGGGCGCGTGGGCGGAGACGACGCTGCGCCTCGACCAGTACCAGCGCCTCTACGAGGACGTCCTCGGCATCCCGGTGCTGCGCGGGCGGAAGCCCGACCACGACAAGTTCCCGGGCGCGGACACGACGACGACCGTCGAGGCACTGATGCCCGACGGGAAGTCCGTGCAGGGCGGCACCAGCCACCACCTCGGGCAGTCGTTCGCCGACGCCTTCGACATCACGTTCAGCGACGAGGACGAGGCCGAGAAGACGGCGTACACGACTTCCTGGGGGCTGTCGTGGCGCGCCATCGGCGCGCTCGTCATGAGCCACAGCGACGACCAGGGCCTCGTGCTGCCGCCGACGGTCGCGCCGAAGCAGGTCGTCATCGTCCCCATCTGGCAGGAGGACACGAAGGACGACGTCGAGCAGTACTGCGCGGAGGTCGCGGCCGAACTGGAGGCCCAGGGCGTCCGCGTCCACTTCGACGACCGCGACGGGCGGAATCCCGGCTTCAAGTTCAACGAGTGGGAGTTGAAGGGCGTCCCCGTGCGCTTCGAGGTCGGGCCGAACGAGGTCGAGGACGAGGAGGTCACCGTCGTCCACCGGCCCGACGGCGAGAGCACGGTCGAGGACCGAGCGGACATCACGGCGAGCGTCCACGACCACCTCGACGAGGTGTACGAGAAGCTCTACGACGCGGCCGCCGAGCGCCTCGACGAGAACGTCCGGGAGGCCAGCGAGCGCTCGGAGATTCTCGGCACCATCGGCCAGCACGGCGGCTACGTGAAGGCGCCGTGGTGTGGTGACGAGGACTGCGAGGCCGAGATCAAAGACCAGATCGCGGCGGAGATCGTGATGGTGCCGCTGGGCGAGGGGTCGGCGGCCCGTGCGGCCTCCGAGTTCGAGGGCGACCGCGTCCCCGAACCCGACCACGAGGGCGAGGACTGCGCGGTCTGCGGCGACGACGCCGAGCAGACGGCGTACTTCGCGAAGTCGTACTGAGGTCCTTATACTCCCTTAGTCACTCCTCGGCCGTATCTAGTGATTCAGGGGTAGTGTCTTATTCTCGTGTGTCACCCACTGGCACATGCACGGGAACGACGCCGGCGACGACCGACTCCTCGCGGACCCGGGCGACGCGCGCTCGAACTGCGGGGTCGGCGTCGTCGTGGACCTCGACGGGGGACAGTCCCACCGCGTACTCGCCGACGCGCTCGACGCACTGGAGAACCTCGACCACCGCGGCACGACGGGCGCCGAGGAGAACACTGGCGACGGCGCGGGCGCACTGATACAGACGCCGGACGCCTTCTTCGACGACGTCTTCGACGGGCTTCCGGACGAGTACGCAGTGGGCTCGCTGTTTCTCCCGCAGGACGCCGAGGACCGGGAGGCGGTCGTGGCGACCTTCGAGCGCACGCTCGCAGACTGGGGGCTCGCAGTCGAGGCCTGGCGCGCAGTCCCGACCGAGAACGCCGACCTGGGCGAGACGGCCCTCGAATCGGAGCCACACGTCGCGCAGGCGCTCGTCCGACCGGACGGCTGCGAGGACTTCCAGCGCGCGCTGTACGTCGGCCGGCAGGCCGCCGAGGCCGCCGTCGACCACGACCGCTTCTACGTCTGCTCACTCGACACCGACACGGTCGCCTACAAGGGCCTGCTGCAGGGCACGCAGCTCGCCGACTACTACCCGGACCTCGGCGACGAGCGCGTCGAGACGGGATTCGCGCTCGTTCACGCTCGCTTCTCCACGAACACGCTGGGCGCCTGGGACCTCGCACACCCGTTCCGGACCATCGTCCACAACGGCGAGTTCAACACCATCCAGGGGAACGTGAACTGGATGCGGGCCCGGGAGGCGGACCTCCGGGCAGAGGGCTTCACCGGCGAGGAACTCGACACGGTGCTCCCGGTCATCGACGACCCCGGGCAGTCCGACACGGCGAGCGTCGACAACGCCCTCGAACTCCTCCTCCAGACCGGCCGCTCGCTCCCGCACGCGCTCCGGATGCTCGTGCCGGAGGCGTGGCAGGCCGACGACGAGATGTCCCCGGCTCGCAGAGAGTTCTACGACTACCACGCGAGCCTCGTCGAGCCCTGGGACGGCCCGGCGCTCGTCGTCGGGACGGACGGCGACCGCGTCGGCGCCGTCCTCGACCGGAACGGCCTGCGGCCGTGCCGCTACGAGGTGCGCTCGGACGGCACGCTCGTGATGGCGTCCGAGCAGGGCGCCCTCGAATCGGACGCCAGTGAGGTCGAGGAGCGCGGCCGCCTCCAGCCCGGCGAACTGTTCCTCGCCGAACCCGGTCGGGGCGTCGTCGACGACGAGGACGTCTTCGCGGAACTCACCGACGACCGGTACGGCGAGTGGGTCGACGAGGAGCAGGTGCGCCTGGAGACGGGCGGCGACGCGCTGTCGAGCGACCCGACCGACGACCTGCGCGCCGAGCAGGCGATGTTCGGCTACACCGAGGACGAGCTCTCCGAACTGGTCGCGCCGATGGCCGAGGACGGCAAGGACCCCGTCGGGTCGATGGGCGACGACACGCCGCTGCCGGGCGTTTCGGACTTCGACCTCCCGCTCGCCTCCTACTTCCGGCAGCTGTTTGCGCAGGTCACGAACCCCCCGATAGACTACCTCCGGGAGGACCTCGTGACGAGCCTGGAGACGCGGCTCGGCCGCCAGCGTAACCTCCTCGGGGAGTCCTCCGCGCACGCCCGGCAGGTCGTCCTCGACAGCCCCGTGCTCGCGGACGCCGACCTCGGTGCCGTCCGGACCGCGGGCCGACCGACCGCGACCGTCGACCTCGCGTTCGACCCCGACGGCGACCTCGAAGCCGCAGTCGAGCGCGTCCAGGCGGCGGCCGAAGCGGCGGTCGACGAGGGCGCCGAGGTGCTCGTGCTCTCCCAGCGGGCGGCGGGCGGGGACGCCCTGCCCGTTCCCTCGCTACTGGCGACGGGCGCCGTCCACCACCACCTCGTCCGAGAGGGCCTCCGGGCGCGCGTCGGCCTCGTCGTGGAGGCCGGCGACGTGCGCACCGTCCACCAGCTCGCCGCGACTGTCGGCTACGGCGCGGGCGCGGTGAACCCCTACCTCGCCGTCCAGTCGGTACGGGACCTCGTCGCCGGCCCCGACGGCCCGGACGCCGACGACGCCGTCGCGTCGTACCTCGACGCGCTGGAGACGGGCCTACTGAAGGTTCAGTCCAAGATGGGCATCTCGACGGTGGAGTCCTACCGGGGCGCCCAGATTTTCGAGGCGGTGGGCCTCGACGAGTCGGTCGTCGAGCGCTTCTTCGAGGGCACCCCGAACCGCACCGGGGGCGCGACCCTCGCCGACCTGGAGGCCGACGTGCGCGCCCGCCACGAGGCCGGGTTCGGCGACGAGGACCCGAGAGTCGACCGCATCGGCGAGTTCGAGAACCGCACGGGCGGCCGCCACCACCAGTGGAACCCCGACACCGTCCACAGCCTCCACGAGGCCGTCGAGGGCGGCGACTACGACGCCTTCCGGGAGTACGCAGGCCACGTGAACGAGCAGACCGAACGACTCCAGACGCTCCGGGGCCTGCTCGACGTCGAGGCCGGCGAGCGGGAGTCGATTCCCGTCGAGGACGTCGAACCGGTCGACGAAATCGTCGAGCGCTTCTCGACGGCGGCGATGAGTCTCGGGTCCATCAGCCCGGAGGCCCACGAGACGAACGCGGAGGCGGCGAACGGACTCGGCGCGAAGGCGAACACGGGCGAAGGCGGCGAACCCCCGGAGCGCTTCGACACGGACCGCGAGTGCGCTATCAAGCAGGTGGCCTCCGGCCGTTTCGGCGTCACGTCGACGTATCTCGGTGCGGCCGACGACCTCCAGATCAAGATGGCTCAGGGCTCGAAGCCCGGCGAGGGCGGCCACCTCCCGGGGTCGAAGGTCAACGAGATGATCGCGGACGTGCGCTGCTCGACCCCCGGCGTCGGCCTCATCAGCCCGCCGCCACAGCACGACATCTACAGCATCGAGGACCTCAAGCAGCTCATCGCGGACCTCCGGGCGGCGAACCCCGACGCCCGCGTCCACGTCAAGCTGGTCGCCGAGGCGGGCATCGGCACCGTCGCCGCGGGCTGCGCGAAGGCGGGCGCCGACTGCATCCACATCTCGGGCCACTCCGGGGGCACGGGCGCGAGCCCGAAGACGAGCATCAAGCACGCGGGCTTGCCCTGGGAGCTCGGGCTCGCCGAGGCGAACCAACTGCTCCGCGAGACGGGGCTCCGCTCCAGGGTGACGCTGCGCGTCGACGGCGGCCTGAAGACCGGCCGCGACGTCGCCGTCGGCGCTCTGCTCGGCGCCGAGGAGTTCGCGTTCGGCACGGCCTCGCTCGTCTCTGCCGGCTGCGTGATGGCCCGCATCTGCCACACGAACAACTGCCCCGTTGGCGTCGCCACCCAGGACCCGGAACTCCGGGAGCGCTACCGCGGTACTCCCGAGCGTGTGGGGAACTACCTCCAGTTCGTCGCGCGGGAACTCCGCGAGGTCGCCGCCGACCTCGGCTACGAGACGGTCGACGACATGGTTGGTCGCGTCCAGCACCTCTCACAGACCGAGTCCCGCCACCGGACAGGCGACGGCCTCGACCTCTCCCGCGTGCTCGCCGAGCCCTCGGGCGACGACCGGGTGCGCACGCGCGGCCAGGACGCCCCCGACGTGGCCCTCGACGAGGACCTGATTGGGGCTGCCGAGCCGGCGCTCGCGGGCGACGGCAGCGTCTCGCTGTCCCGCAGCATCGACACGAGCGACCGGTCCGTCGGAGCCAGGCTCTCCCACGCCGTCACGAGCGAGCACGGCACCGCCGGCCTCCCCGAGGACAGCGTCAGCGTCTCCCTGGACGGCACCGCCGGCCAGTCGTTCGGTGCGTTCCTCGCGTCCGGCGTCACGCTCGACCTCACCGGCGCCGCCAACGACTACGTCGGGAAGGGGCTCTCGGGCGGTACTGTCGCCGTCGAGACGCCCCCGGACGCGAGCTTCGACCCCGCGGAGAACACCGTCGTCGGGAACGTCGCGCTGTACGGCGCGACCGACGGCGAGTGCTACGTGAACGGCGTCGCGGGCGAGCGCTTCGCCGTCCGGAACTCGGGTGCCGCGGCCGTCGTGGAGGGCGTCGGCGACCACGGCTGCGAGTACATGACCGGCGGCATCGTCGTCGTGCTCGGGGACGTCGGCCGGAACTTCGCGGCCGGGATGAGCGGCGGCGTCGCGTACGTCCACGACCCCGAGGGCGACTTCGAGGACCGCTGCAACACCGAGATGGTGCGCGTCTCCCGGGACCTCTCCGAGCGCGACGAAGCGGCCGTCCGGCGCCTCGTGGAGAACCACGTCGCCCGCACGGACAGCGAGCGCGCGGCCGACCTGCTGGCGGACTGGCCGGCCGCCGTCTCCGAGTTCGCGGTCGTGATGCCGGACGCCTACCGGGACGCCATCGACGAGCGGCCGGAGGCCGACGCGCGGCGGTCGCTGCCCGCGAGCGTCAGCGAGAAGTCCTCAATCGCCGGGAGCGCGGACTGACCGGCCGGCCCGGGAGTGGGGCTGACTGAAACCGCGATTTGAGTCCGCGACACGTCTTTTGCCCGACACTCCGTAGCCGCTGTCGTGTCCGAGAAGGTGACGCGCCGGTCGGCGCTCGGCGTGCTGGGAGTGGGGCTGGCGGCACTCACCGGTGGGGCCTCGCGGCGCTCGCGTTGCGCGGCCGTGACGGGGCGGACCGACGCGGACTGCGACGACGCGCTCGCCCTGTCCGGCCCAGGTGAGGTTCCCCCTCGCGGTCCGAATCCGACGTTCGTCGCCACGAACGAGGCCGGAACCCGGGTCGACGTCCAGACCGGCGACTGGGCGGTCTACCGGTCGACCGGCAACGGCTGGACGGTCGTTGCGACTGGCCCCGGTGGCGGTTCGAGGACGCTCGACGCGGGCGGGGAGACCGGCTGGGTACTCCTGCTCGGAGACGGGAACAGCGACGGCCGCGAGGAGTCAGGCGGCGTCGGCGCGTTCGCGACGCAGACCAGGTACGTCGGCCCGGTCGACGTCGAGGCCGGCGAGCACGCGTTCGTCGCCCGGGCGGGCCGCAACGACGCCCACTTCGAGGCGGTCGCCCGGTTCACCGTCGTGGAGTGAAACGTCCGTTTCAGCCCCCGAAAAGTGTTCTTCCGTGCGGCTCGTTCGTGCATCTATGAAGCGACGCGCGTTCCTCGCGACCACCGGCCTGGTCGCCACGACCGGCTGTCTCGGGCGCGCCGTCGGAGGCGGTGACGGACCGACGACGCGGGACGACACCACCGCGAGAGACGACGTGACGACAGCGAAGGACGAGGCTTCCTGTCCCACCGTCCACGACTCCGTGGACGCCACCGTCTGCGCGGGCGCGCCGAACGACCGCGCCGTCTCCTTCGGGCAGAGCACCGACCGGCTGACCGCCGGCGAGGTTCTCGAACTGACCCTCGTCAACGAGGACGCCGAGTCGGTCGGTCTCAACCCCTACGACTGGGCCGTCTACCGGGAGACCGACGACGGCTGGAAGCGCGTGGAGCGCGGCCCCGTCATCGAGCCGTGGGTCGTCCTCGAAGCCGGCGACCGCGTGCACTGGCGCGTCGGTGTCGGTGACGCCGCCCCCGACACGAGCCCAGAAGACGTCTATGGCGGGTCGCTCGCTCTCGATTCGAGCCAGCGGTACGCCTTCTCTGTCTCCGTCGACGTGGCCGGCGACCGGGTGTCTCTGGTCGCGCCGTTCACCGTCGAATAGCCACGGCTTTTGTGTCGGCGGCCGACGCTCCCGGCATGGACACGGCACTCGTCGTCGGCGGCACGCGGTTCATCGGCCGCCACCTCGTCGCGGAACTGCTCGCGCACGGCTACGACGTCACGACGTTCAACCGCGGGAACCACGACGACCCGTTCGCGGACGACGACCGCGTGAGCCGGGTGGCGGGTGACCGGACCGAGCGCCGGGACCTCCTGAAAGCGAAGCGGGAGGTCGAGCCCGATGCGGTCTTCGACTGCGTCGCGTACAAGCCCCGGGACGTCGAATCCGCGACGGAGATATTCTCCGAGGTCGACGCCTACGTCTACATCTCCAGCGGCGCGGCGTACGCCGACGAGGACGTCCCGAAGCGCGAGGGCGAGACCGCTCTGGAGTCGTGCTCCGCCGAGGAAGCTACCGACGACTCGCCGGAGACGTACGGCGCGCGGAAGGCCGCGGGCGACCGCATCGTCTTCCAGGCGGCAGACAGGGGCGTGAACGCGATGGCGGTGCGGCCGCCGGTCGTCTACGGCCCCCACGACTACACCGAGCGCCTCGCGTACTGGGTCGACCGCGTGGCTGAGTACGACGCCGTCGTCGTGCCTGGCGACGGCACGAACCTCTGGCAGCGCGTCTACGTCGAGGACGTCGCCCGGGGGCTCCGACTCGTCGCCGAGGAGGGCGAGCCCGGCGAGGCGTACAACGTCGGCGACCGGAACGCCGTCACCCTCGACCGCATGCTCGACCTCGTCGCCGACGCCCTCGGCACGAGCGTCGAGCGCGCGTACACGAGCCCCCGGGAGCTCTCCATCGCGGACCTCGAACCCGGCGACTTCCCGCTGTACCGCGACCACCCCCACCTCCTCGACACGTCGAAGGTCGCCGAGTTGGGCTACGAATCGACGCCGCTCGCAGCGGCGATGGACCGCACCGTCGAATCGCACCGCGAGCACGGCCGCACCGGCGAGGACAACGGCCCCGACCGGGAGAGCGAGGAGCGCCTGCTCGACGTGCTGGACACTGTCTGAGGGCGCTCTCACTCGGCGTGGGAACAATTCACGAACCCGGACCAGCCTTTTGAGGACGGTTCGCGAACGTCGAGTCGAGCTGACCGATGACCCGCCTTCTCGACCGCTGACGGCCGCCCGCACGCGAGCGCCATCACGGCAGGCACCGATTCTGAACGCCACACCACACAGCTACAGATGCAGATTCGAGAAGCCACAGCCGACGACGCACAGACCGTGAAGACCGAACTCCTGGTTCCTGGCTACCGGGAGACGACCGCCGTCGACCCCGGATTCTCCGAACTCGACGAGGACGGCGTCGCGGACGTCGACGTCGAGCGCTGGCTGGACGACGACGACCGCGTGCTGTTCGTCGCCGAGCGCGAGGGCGACGCCGAACTCGTGGGTCACATCTCGGCGGGCCGCCACGACAGCCCGCCCATCTACGCGCGGGGGCCGTACGCGAACGTCGACGGGCTCTACGTGAAGCCCGCGAACCGCCGGGTGGGCGTCGCCGCCGCGCTCTTCGACCGCGTGGAGGCGTGGGCGCGCGACCGGGACTGCGAGCGGGTCGCCGTCTCTGCGCACGTCGACAACGACGTAGCCATCGAGATGTACGACGAGCGCTTCGAGCGGAAGTTCGTGAGCTACCGGGGGCGGCTCGAGGGGGAGTGAGCCGGCGGGCCAGTCCGGGGCTCGCCGACGAGTAGGTTTTTACTCGTCCCCGAGGGAGGTCCGGGCATGTTCGACAAGTCGACGTGGATCCGCCTCCCGCGGAACGTCGTCGTCGGCCACGGCGTGCTCGACGACGCCGTGGAGGTGGTGCGGGACACCCACCTGACGGGGCGGCCGCTCGTGGTGACGAGTCCGACTCCCAAGCAGGTGGCTGCCGACGACGTGGTCGCGCAGTTCGAGGCCGTCGGCGACGACCCCGAGTACGTCGTCGTCGAGGAGGCGACTTTCGACTCCGTGGAGCGCGTGCTCGACGTCGCCGAGTCCGTCGACCCCGGCTACCTGGTCGGGGTCGGGGGCGGGAAGGCCATCGACATCGCGAAGATGGCCAGCGACCACCTGAACGTCGGATTCGTGAGCGTACCGACCGCCGCGAGCCACGACGGCATCGTCTCCGGCCGGGGCTCCGTGCCCGAGGGCGACACCCGGCACTCGGTCGCCGCGGCGCCGCCGCTGGCGGTCATCGCTGACACGGGCGTCATCGCGGACGCGCCCTGGGAGCTGACGACGGCGGGCTGCGCGGACATCATCTCGAACTACACCGCCGTGAAGGACTGGCGGCTCGCGAACCGCCTCCAGAACGTCCCGTACAGCGAGTACGCGGGCTCGCTCTCTCAGATGACCGCGGAGATGCTCGTGGACAACGCCGCGAGCATCAAGCCCGAACTGGAGGAGTCCGCGTGGGTCGTCGTGAAGGCCCTCGTCTCCTCGGGGGTCGCGATGTCCATCGCCGACTCGTCGCGGCCCGCCTCCGGGAGCGAGCACCTGTTCAGCCACCAGCTCGACCGCATCGCGCCCGGGAAGGCGCTGCACGGCCACCAGGTCGGCGTCGGCTCCATCCTCGCGGAGTACCTCCACTCGGGCCAGGAGGGGCAGTGGATGGCCGTCAGGGACGCGCTCGCGAGCCTCGACGCGCCGACGACCGCCGACGAACTCGGCATCACCGACGCGGAGGTCCTCGAAGCGCTCACCTCGGCCCACGAAATCCGCGACCGCTACACGATTCTCGGCTCCGGCATCAGCGAGGCGGCGGCCCGGGAGGCCGCGACGCGAACCGGCGTCATCTGAGGAGGACGGCGTCCAGCCGCCACAGCGCCAGCCCGCCGACGAGTATCTGGGTGCCGTAGGTCGCCACCCTGAACAGCACGAGCGCCGACGCGAGCGCGCCCAGCGAGTGCCCGGTGAGCACGGCGACGATGCCGCCGAGCGCGGCGTCCATCGGCCCGATGCCGCCCGGCACGGGGACGGCGAGCGCGAACCCAGCGAGCGGAATCGCCACGAGGACGACCGAGGGCACGACGCTCAGGCCGACCGCCTGCAGGCAGAGGTAGAGCGGAATCACGCCGAGCAGCCAGGTGGCGTGAGCGGCCAGCAGGGCGAGAGCGAACCGGCGGCGGTCCTCCAGGAGGCCGCCGACGTTCCCCACGAAGACGTCGAGGGTCGCGCGGACGCGCTCCCGGGTCAGCGACGTGTCCAGCCGGGGGGCGAACCGCCCGAGCGTGCGGCGGCCGATGCTCGCAGCCCAGAGCACGACGTCGACGACGAGGTCCCGGCGCTGCACGGCGAGGCTGCCGAGGCCCACAGCCAGCACGAGCAGCCCGCCGAACGCGGCGAGCACGAGGGGGGCGCTGCCGGCGTTCCGGCCGGCTGCGACCACGCCCAGGAGGCCCACCGACGCGACGACCGCCGACGCGACCATGTTGAGGAACTCCCAGCTCGCGGCGCCCGCGACGCCCTCGCTGGCAGACGTGGTCTCGCCCCGACTCACCGTGTACGCGACGAACGCCCCCTTCCCGACGTTACCGGCCGGCAGCACCGACCGCACGAACATCCCGGCGAGTGCGGCGTGACGCGCCAGGCTGGCGTCCGGCGACTGGTGCGGCACGCCGATGGAGACCCGGACGCCCTCGGCGGCCACCAGCATCCCGACCAGGGAGGCCGCGACGGCGGGCGCGAACAGCGAGAGGTCCGTCGCCGCGAGGTTCGCGAGGACCTGCCGCCAGCCGACGCCGTAGAGGAGCGCGGCGACGACGGCGGCAGCGACCCCGAACCGGAGGGCGGTCTGGCGGCGCTGAAACTCCACACCGGTGCGTCGCGCGAGCACTCAATGAGGGTTGTGGTCGTCGAGTCGGCCGCGGCGGGCGCCGACGGAGGGGTGGAGCGAGACGAGGCCGGCGAGGCGGCCGCGGTCCTCGGCGAGCAGGCCGCGGTCGGCGAGCGTGGCGAGCGCGCGCTCCATCGCGGCGGCGGTGGTGTGGCGGGCGGCGTAGTCGTCGGCGTCGAACTCCGTCCAGCGGACGACGGGGCCCGCCGCGAGCAGCAGGAAGACGGACGCGATGGCCGGGCCGAGTACCCCGGGGAGGAGGCCGCCGGCCGCGAGGAACAGCGGCGTGAGCGCGAGGCCGACGGCGAGGAATCGCACGGCGACGTGGCCGCGGCGGTGGTGGCCGGCTTCGTGGGCGACGACCGCGGCGGCCGCGTCGTCGTCGAGTGTGGCGAACAGCGCGTCGGTGACGAACACGTACCGGTGGCCGGGGAGGGCGCCGGCGGCGAGCGCGTTGGCGACCGGGGAGCGACTCGTCTGGACGACGCGCACGCGGAGGCCGCGAGCGCACTCCGGGAGGCAGGCGCGCTCGTCCTCGGTGGGTTCGCGGACGGCGCCGTGGCGGGCCGCCAGCACGGGGAGGCCGGCGGCCAGCGCGAGCGCGGCGAGTGCGACCGCAGCGAGCCCGGGGAGACCCGACGGCGCAGCGAGCCAGACGCCGACGACGGCGAACGCGGGCGCGGTGAGCACGCCCGTGAAGACGAGGTAGCGCCGGACGACCCGGGCGTAGTCGGGGGTGACTCGCGTGACGGTCGCCCAGGCGGGACGGGAGCCGAGGTGGACGGCGAGCGCGGGCGCGACGCCGCCGACGGCGATGGTGCCCGCGAGTCCGGCGAACACGCCGACGGCGGTGGGGCCGGGGACGGCGGCGACGACGGCGTCGTCGAGCAGGGAGTCGGTCGCGAGCACGATTCCCGCGAGCGCCACGGCGACCTGGAGCGTGCGGTTCGCGCGCCGTAGCCGCGTGGCAGCGAGCGTCCGGTCGGGCGTCCGGGTCGCCAGGCTCGCGGTCAGGCGGCTGGCGGCGTACGCGACCGCCGGCAGGACGGCGAGGGCACCCGAGTGCATCACGCGTCCGTAGTGGCTCGTGGCACTAGTCTGTAGCGGGCGTTCGCAGAAGCTACACGTGCTCGTCGAGGAACTCCACGACCTTCGAGTACGCCGTGATCTGGTTCTCGCGCTTCGAGAAGCCGTGGCCCTCGTCCTCGAAGACGAGTTTCTCGACGGTCGTGTGTTCGCTGGCCTGCTCGACGATGCGCTCGGCCTCCCCGACCGGCACCCGGGGGTCGTTGGCGCCGTGCAGCACGAGCAGCGGCGACCGAATCCGGTCGGCGTTGTTCGTCGGGCTGATGGACTCCAGGAACTCGCGGTCCTCGTCGAGGCTGCCGTACTCGGCCTCGCGGTGTTCGCGGCGCCAGTCGCCCGTGTTCTCGAGAAAGGTGACGAAGTTCGCGATGCCGACGATGTCGACGCCGGCCGCCCAGAGGTCGGGGTACTCGGTGAGCGACGCGAGCACCATGAAGCCGCCGTAGGAGCCGCCGTAGGCGACGACGCGGTCCTCGTCGACGTCGTCGCGGTCGGCGAGCCACTCGACGCCGGCCTTCCCGTCGGCGACCGAGTCCATCCGGTTCCGGACGTTGTCGAGGTTCATGTACGTCTTCCCGTAGCCCGAGGAGCCGCGGACGTTCGGCTCGAAGACGGCGTAGCCGTTCGCGACGAAGTACTGGCGCAGGGACGTGAAGAAGGGGCGGCGCTGGGCTTCCGGGCCGCCGTGGAAGTCCACGACGACGGGGTGTGGGCCGTCGCCGTCGGGGAGCGTGAGGAACGCGGGAATCTCCAGGTCATCGAAGCTCTCGTAGTGGACGAGTTCGGGGTCGCGGAACGTCGACTTCGGGATGCCCGCCGTCGACGCTCGCGTCCAGCGTTCGCTCTGTCCCGATTCGACGTCGAGGACGTGGACGTTCTGGTTCTCCGTCGCGCCGGAGACGGCGACCGCCAGGTCGTCACCGTCGGGTCCCCAGGAGAACCCGAAGACGACGCCCTCCGGGAGGTCCGGCGTCGGGTGCTCGTCGAGGCTGGTGCCGTCCGCGTCCGCGACAGTGAGTTCGCTGTAGCCGTCGCGGTTCCGGACGTACGCCAGCCGTCCCGAGTCGTGGTCGGTGGAGACGGCCTCGATGGGCCAGCCGTCGCCGTCCACTACCTGCTCGATGGTTCCCGTCTCGGGGTCGAGCAGGCCGAGGTAGCGCGTGTCGGCCTCGTGGTCCGTGGAGACGTAGACGCCGTCGCCGTCGGGCGTCCACGCCACCGACGAGAACCGGGTGTCCGCCTCGAACGGCGTCGCGTGCGTCAGGTCGCCCGACTCGACGTCGAGGACGTAGAGGTCCTGGTCGAAGTTCGAGTGGCCGTCCACGAGCAGGAGCCGGTCGTCGCTGGGGCTCCAGCCGGCCGGACTCGGCCAGCTCAGGTCGTCGCCCTCCAGCACGAGGTCGGCCTCGTCGCCCGTCTCGTCGCGGCCCTGCACGTAGACGTCGAACTGGCTCTGGTCGCGGCGGTTCGCCGCGTACGCGAACCGGTCGCCGTCGTGGCTCCAGCCGCCCCAGTTGTGCTTCGCCTCCGGGAAGTCGGTGAGCCGGACGTCCTCGCTGCCGTCCGCCGAGAGCCGGAACAGCTGCGTGAACTCGTCGCCGCCCTGGTCCATCCCGTAGACGAGTTCCTCGCGCGTCGGCGAGAACGACGCCCAGGTCACGCGCTCGTCGTGGAACGTCAACTGCTCGGGCCAGGTCTCGGGCTCGTCAACGCGCCACACCTGGCTGGTGCCGGTGGTGTCCAGCGCGAACGCGAGTTCGCCGTTCGGTCCGAGCGACGGCCCCCCGGCGCCCCGGATGTTGAGGTATCGCTCGATGTCGTACGCCATACCCTCACGTGGTCGCTGGCGCGGTTATCGGTTCGGGTCGCGGCACTCGGTCCCGCGAGGACCCGCCGACGCGAGAACGGAACCGTTTTTATCGGAGTCGTCCGTGGCCGGGAGTATGCGCGTGGCGTTCGTCTCGGAGACGACCGCCCATCACGCACGCGGCGACGACCTGGACCGACTCGCGTTGCTCGCGGACCTCCTGACCGAGCGCGGCCACGACGTCCACGTCTGCTGTGCGCAGTGGTGGGACGGCCAGCCCGACACCTTCGACCACGAAGGGGTCACCTACCACGCGGTGACGTCCGAACCTGGCCAGCGGTGGTTCGCGGCGAAGGCCGTCTCCACTCTCTCAGCCATCGACCCCGACGTCGTGCACGCGACGAGTCGGACGCCCGGCCACGTCTACGGCGCCCGCTGGGGCGGCCTGCTCGCCGGCGCTCCCGTCGTCCTCGACTGGTACGACGCCCGAACCACGACCGACGGCCTCACCGGGCGCGCGTACCGTTACGCCGCCCGGAAGCCGAACGCAGTCGTCACGCCCTCGCGGACCGTGAAGACGGCCGTCCGGGAGTGCGGGCGGAACGGCGAGGACGTTCGCGTCGTCCCGACCGGCATCGACATGGACCTCATCCGGCGGGCCGTCCCCGGCGACGGCGGCGACATCGTCTGCAGCCGGCACCTCGACGAGGACGCCAACCTCGAGTCGCTGTTCCTCGCGCTCGCGGAGTTCCGCGAGTACGACTGGAACTGTACAATCGTGGGCGACGGTCCGGAGCGCGAGAGCTACGAGCGCCAGGTCCGGGACCTCCGCATCGCCGACCGCGTCGACTTCGTCGGCGACCAGTCCGTCGAGGAACGCGTCCAGCTATTCAAGAACGCCCACGTCTACGTCCACGCCGCCGAGCGCACGGCGTTCGCGCTCGACCTGCTGCGCGCGCTCGCCTGCGGCTGCGTCGGTATCGTGGAGTACCACGCCCAGTCCTCCGCCCACGAACTCGTCGAGACCTACGAGCGTGGCTTCCGCGCGACCAGCGACGAGGAGATCACGGCCTGTCTGGTGCGGGCCGGCGACCTCGAGCGGAAGGCCGTCGACGAGTCGTTCGCCAGCTACGACGAGGGGAACTTCCTCGACGCCTACCTCGACGTCTACCGGGACGCCCAGGAGTCCGCCGGCCTGTTCTGACGCGAGACGCTGTCCGCGCTCGCTGCCACTACTCGTCCGCGCTGTCGGCCGTCTTCGCTACTCGTCCGTCCCGTCCTCGGTGGCCTCGGCCACCCGGACGGCGGCGGCGTTCTCCGCGACGTCGTGGACGCGCACCACGTCGGCGCCCCGGTCGGCTGCGAGCGCGGTGGCCGCCGTCGTCGCGTAGCCGCCCTCGTCCGGGTACGAGTCGACTCTGCCGAACATCGACTTGTGACTGTGGCCGACGAGGACGGGGCAGCCGAGCGCGTGGAACTCGTCCACGCGGTCGAGCAGTTCGAAGCTCTCCGCTGCTCTCTTCCCGAAGCCGAGGCCGGGGTCGACGAGAATCTTCTCCCGGGGGACGCCGGCCTTCTCGGCGAGCAGCACGCGCTCGCCGAGTTCGTCCAGCACGTCGTCGACCACGTCGTCGTAGTCCGGATTGTTCCCGGGGTCGACGGGCGCCTCGATGGAGTGCATCACGACGATGGGGGCGTCGTGCTCGGCGGCGACGAACCGCATCTCGGGGTCCTCCAGCCCGGTCACGTCGTTGAGGATGTCGGCGCCCGCGTCGAGGGCTCGCCGAGCGACCTCGGCCTTCCGGGTGTCGATGGAGACCATCGCGTCCAGGTCGCTGATCTGCTCGATGACGGGGAGCACGCGGTCGAGTTCCTCGTCGAGGGGGACCGGGTCGGCGCCTGGCCGGGTCGACTCCCCGCCGACGTCGACGATGTCGGCGCCCGCGTCGACCATCTCCTCGGCGCGCGCCACCGCGTCCCCGACGGCGCCGTACTCGCCGCCGTCGTGGAAGCTGTCCGGCGTGACGTTCAGGATGCCCATCACTGCGGTGCCGTCCTCCCAGGGGTAGCCGTGGGTGACCGGCTCCGTCTGGATGCCCAGTGACTCCCGGAGGTCCGCGCCGAGTTCCGCGAGGCCGTAGGGCTGGCCCTGGAGCTTCTCGCAGAGGCGCTTGAACTGCGCGAGCGTCCCCATCATGACGCAGTCCAGGGTGCCGCGGGGCTGGGCGTTCAGCCCGGACAGCGAGCACTCGCCGCCGAGGCTCAACAGCTCCTCCTTGAGGTACTGGGCCTGGCGCTGCTGCACGCGGGCCTTCACGACGCGGTGGACGCCCTTCCCGCGCATCCGCCACACGCCGGGCGGCGTGACGTGCGCGCGCTCCAGGGTGTCCCGGGCGTCGTCGAGGTCGTCGACGTCCGTCTCGACGAACGTCCGCGTCCAGCGCGCCCGGGCCTCAGCGACGGCGAACAGCGACCCCGTGACGAGCACGAGGTCGTCCTCGGTCGACTCGTTGGTCGCCGCCGCGACTGCGGACTCGACGGCGCGCTTCACGGTCACGTCGCCCGCCCCCGCCTCCTCGAAGACCGTCGCGAGCACGTCCGCGTCCTCCGAGCGGTCGGTGTCCGGCTCCGTCACCCAGGCCTCGTCGACGTCGGGCAGCGCGGCCGCCATCCCCCGGTGGTCCTTGTCGTGCATCGCGCCGAACGCCAGCAGCAGGCGGTCGTAGTCGAACTCGGCGAGCGTCTCCGCGAGCGCCTCGCAGGCGCCGACGTTGTGCGCGCCGTCCAGCACCACGACGGGGTCGTCGCCCATCACCTCGAAGCGCCCCGGCCAGTACGCCTTCCGGAACCCCTTCGCGAGCGTCGCCTCGTCCACGTCCGCCACCTGCCGCGCGAGCGCGGCCGCCACGCCCGCGTTCTGGGCTTGATACTCGCCGAGCAGCGGTATCTCGGCGTCCACCGACCAGCCGTCGCCCGACAGCGAGACGGCGGCCTCGGTGTGGTTCGTGCGACCGCCGTAGGTCGCCGTCACGTCCGGCGGTTCGTCGTCACTGCCGTCGTCCTCACCGGCGCCGCCGACAGTCACCACGTCGCCCGCCTGCTCGCGGACGGCCTCCAGCGCGTCGCCGGTCGTCGCCGTCACCAGCGGATTCTCTCCCTCCGGCGCGACGTGAGCCTTGTCCCGCGCGATTTCCGGAATCGTGTCCCCGAGTACGCCCGTGTGCTCCAGCGTCACCGAGGTGACGGCGCTCGCCACCGGGTCGACGACGCTCGTCGCGTCCAGCCGGCCGCCGATGCCGACCTCCAGGACGGCGACGTCGACGTCCTCGCGGCCGAACTGCCAGAGCCCCATCGCCGTCACCACCTCGAAGTACGTCGGCGCCTCGCCGTCCGCCGCGCGCTCGTTCACGCGCGGTCGAATCTCCTCGACGAACGCCGTCAGGGCGGCCTTCGTCATCTTCCGGCCGTTCACCTGCACGCGCTCGCGCACGTCGTCGAAATGGGGTGAGGTGTAGAGCCCGACGTCCAGGCCGGCCTCGCGGAGCGCCGACTCCAGCAGCCGAGCGGTCGAGCCCTTCCCGTTCGACCCCGCGACCTGCACGTACCGCGGGCCCTCGTGGGGGTCGCCGAGGTGGGCGAGCAGGTCTGCCGTCGACTCCGTCCCCGGCTTGGGTCGGTACCGGCGGAGGTCGAGCAGGAAGTTCGCCGCCTCGTCGTAGCGCATACACGAGCCGAGCCCCGCGGCCAGTATCAGGCTGTCGGAGCCGGCACCCGGCCCGCGGTACCGCGGCCCGTGGCATCGGGATTCGTGAAACGCGCGTTTGAGCCAACCGAACCCACTTGCCCCGGAGCAGTCTACTGAATTTCGCATGGACCGACGCGAATTCCTCGCTGGCACTGCAGCATCCCTCCCGCTCGCGCTCGCCGGCTGCCTCGGCGAGCAGGGCGACGACGAGACCGACCCGACACAGACGCAGACGACCGACGACGCCTCGACCGGCGAGGGCCCGCTCTCGGTGGGCGACGAGGCCAGCCTCTCCGGCGACCGCGCGCTCACTGTCGCCGACTTCGACGCCTCCGCGTTCGTCGTCTCGAAGGACGGCGCCGACCGCACCGTCCACTCCGGGAAGACCACGCGGTACGTCCACGTCGCGCTTCAGCCCGACGGCATCGACGACTACGAGACGTTCGCCGCCGAGAACGTCACGCTCCACGTCAACGACGAGTCCTTCACCGGCCCCGTCTTCCCGCTGGGCGGCGGTCCGAGCCAGTTCGTCGCTGCCTTCCCGGTTCCGTCCGACGTGACGCCGTACACCGCGAGCGTCGAGGTCGACACCGGCGACGCTCAGGCGACCTGGGAGCTCGGCGCGCGCGACATCGAGACCATCACGAAGGCCGTCGACTACGCCGTCTCGGACACGTCCTTCCCCGAGTCCGTCGAGCCCGGCGCCACCTTCACGGTCGAACTCACCGTCTCGAACAACGGCGACGCGATGGAGTTCGTCGTCCAGCACGAGGTCGCCGGCGCTGCCGGTCGCGAGACCTTCGACGTGCCCGCGGGCGAGGAGACCACGCTCGAACTCGACTTCACGGCGCCCAGCGACCCCGACAAGGGCGACGACGGCGTCGCCGTCGAACTCGAGTGGGGCGGCCGTGGCATGATCGAAGTCGTCCCGTACGACCGCACCAGCACAACGACCACCACGTCCTCGTCGTAGTTCAAACGCCGATTTGTCCCTACCCAGGGACTTTGATACGTCACCCGCTACGGTGAGGTGGAGCGCGTTCGACCCTCCAACCCCACGGTGGGCTCCCCCGGCCCACCACCCTCCCCGCTGGCGCTCCACACCTGTCGGCTCCCCGCCGACGGGCTGTTGTCAGTATCCCGCGGGAACCCCACCCGCGACATCTCTGTCAGAATGCAGGTAGCTCCGAGCTCCGCCTTCCCTCGCTGTCGCTCAGTCGTGCCGGAACGCCGGACGACTCGCGCTCCTCGTCATCCGTGCTCAGACACGATTTCGCTACCGCTAATCGTGTCTGAACGTCCGGTGGCCGGTGAACACCATCGCCATCCCGTGCTCGTCGGCCGCCTCGATGACCTTGTCGTCGTTCTTCGAGCCGCCGGGCTGGATTACTGCCTCCACGCCCGCCTCGGCCGCGGCCTCGATGCCGTCCGGGAACGGGAAGAAGGCGTCCGACGCCATCACGGCGCCCTCGGCGTCCTTCCCGTCCGCGTCGCGGTCGGCCTTCTTCGCCGCAATCTCGACGGCGTCGACGCGGGAGACCTGGCCGACGCCGAGGCCGACGGTCTCCGTGCCGTCCGCGAACAGGATGCCGTTGGACTTCACGTGCTTGAGCGTCCGCCACGCGAACAGCATCGTCTCGATCTCCTCGTCCGTGGGTTCGCGCTCGGTGACGACCTCCAGGTCGTCGGTCTCGGGCGCCCACGTGTCGCGCTCCTGAACGAGTCGACCGCCCACGAGCGGCTTCTCGGTGGTGGGTTCCGTGACCTCACCCAGGTCCCCTACTGCCAGGAGCCGCAGATTCGACTTCTCGGTGAGCACGTCGAGGGCGTCGTCGGTGTAGCCGGGCGCGACGACGACCTCCTTGAAGGAGTCTGCGACGCGCTCGGCGGTCTCGGCGTCGCACTCGCGGTTCAGCGCGACGATGCCGCCGAACGCCGACTTGGCGTCCGTCGACAGCGCGTCGCTGTACGCCTCGGCGAGCGTGTCGGCGGTCGCGCAGCCCGCGGGGTTGGTGTGCTTGATGACGGCGGCAGCGGGCTCGTCGAACTCCTTGATCAGGTTCAGCGCGGCGTCGGCGTCGTTGTAGTTGTTGTACGAGAGGTCCTTCGCGCCCTCGTTCAACTGGTCGGCGTGGACGACGCTCGCCTCCTCGCAGGTGTCGTCGCGGTAGACGGCGGCGTCCTGGTGGGGGTTCTCGCCGTAGCGCAGGCCGTCGGCTCGGGTCGTGCCGGTGACGCGCCGACCGCCGAAGTCGCCCGCGTCGTCGGCGTGCACGGTCACGTCCTCGCCGTCGATTTCGAGGTCGCCCTCGGCGAACCACCGGATTGCGCGGGGGTAGGCCTGGAACTCGGCGTCGTAGAGCACGCGTTCCTTCAGCGAGTCGTGGTCGTCGTCGTCGAACACCGGGACGGCCTCCTGGGTGACGACGGGGCCGGCGTCCACCTCGTCCGCCTGGACCGAGCCGTCGTCGGCGACGGCGTCCGTCACGACGTGGACGGTGCAGCCGGAGACCGAGACGCCGGCGTCGAGGACCTGTTCGTGGGCGTCCGCGCCCGGGAACGCGGGCAGCAGGCTCGGGTGGACGTTCAGGGTCGCCGGCACCGCGTCGAGGAACGTCTCCGAGAGCACGCGCATGTAGCCGTCGAGGCAGACGAGGTCGACGTCGTAGCCCTCGAGGGCGTCGACGACGCGGGCCTCGTGGTCGCGCCGGGACTCGCCGTCGGCGCGCTCGACGACTTCCGTGGGGATACCGCGCTCCTCGGCGGCGTCGAGGACGGGGGCGTCGGCGTGGTTCGACAGCACGACGGCGACCTCGGCGCCGCCGGGCTGTCGGTCGGCTACGTGCAGGAGATTTCGGCCGCGGTTGCTGGCCAGACCAGCGACGTTCGTCATGTCTAATCGAGCCACCGCCGTGGGCAAAGCCGTTGCGGTTCTCGGGCCGGAAATATGCACCTCTGTGTGCAAACTGGGTGGCTCCATCACGGTATGTCGCTATCAGTATCCACGTTCGTGCGCCTGGGCGACCGGCAGGCTTTTGCTCGGGGCGACGCCAGTCGCTGCCATGACCGACGACCACGCCCTGTACGCGGTGTCGCCGCTCGACGGCCGGTACCACGGTCGGACGGAGGCCCTGGCGCCGTACGCCAGCGAGGCCGCGCTGATGCGCGCCCGCGTGCAGGTGGAGGTGGAGTACCTGCTCGCGCTCACCGACCTCGATGCTGTCCCACTGGGATTGGCGGACGACGAGGTGGCGGCGCTCCGGGACGCCTACGAGAACTTCGACAGCGAGGACGCAGACCTCGTCAAGCGCATCGAGACGGAGGGCGCCCGCGGCTACGACGCCACCAACCACGACGTGAAGGCCGTCGAGTACTTCCTCCGCGAGCACGCACCCGAGCGCAGCCACTCCTGGATCCACTTCGGGCTCACGAGCGAGGACGTCAACAACCTCGCCTACCGGCTGCTCGTCGCCGGCGCAATCGAGGACGTCCTCGTCCCCGAACTCCGCGAGGTCAGAGACGAACTCGTAGCGTTCGCCCACGAGTACGCCGACCTCCCGATGCTCGCGCGCACCCACGGCCAGCCCGCGACGCCGACGACCTTCGGCAAGGAGATGGCCGTCTACGCCGCCCGGCTCGGCCGCGCCGTCGCCCGAACCGAGGCCGCGAAAGACGACCTCGCCGGGAAGGTGGCGGGCGCGTCGGGCACGTGGGCCGCCCACCACGCCGCGTTTCCGGACGTCGACTGGCGGGCGTTCTCCCGGGCGTTCGTCCAGTCGCTTGGCCTGGAGTACGTCGAGCCGACGACGCAGGTGAACCCGAGCGACGACCTCGGCGCGCTGTTCGACGCGCTCGAGGGCGCCAACGGTGTGCTCGCCGACCTCGCCGTCGACGCCTGGCTGTACGTCTCCCAGCGCTACCTCGGCCAGGAGGCCGCCGCCGGCGAGACTGGCTCCTCGACGATGCCGCACAAGGTCAACCCCATCGACTTCGAGAACGCCGAGGGGAACCTCGCGAAGGCCGACAGCGACCTCCACTTCCTCGGCGACTACCTCGCGTCCAGCCGCCTCCAGCGCGACCTCTCGGACTCCACGGTGAAACGAAACATCGGCGCGGCGTTCGCGCACTGCCTGCTCGCGTACCGCAAACTCGGCGACGGCCTCGACACGGTCACGCCGAACGAGGCGGTGATGCGCGACGACCTGCGTTCGAACCCCGAGGTCGTCGGCGAGGCCGTCCAGACAATCCTCCGCCGCGAGGGCCACGGCGACGCCTACGAGCGCGTGAAGGAACTCACACGCGGCGAGCGCGTCTCGATGGACGACTTCCGGGAGCTGTTCGCGAACCTCGACGTCGACGAGAACACCCGGGACGAACTGCTCGCACTCACGCCCGAGTCCTACACCGGCCTCGGCGGCGATATCGCGCGGGACGCCTAAGTCGACGTTTCAGCCTCCCGAAGGCATATGCTGTCGGCCGGGCCACCCCTTCGTATGCAGGAAGACGGCTGTCCCAAGTGCGGCGGCGACGAGGTCGACGTCGGGAACATCTCGACGACCGGCTCCGGCCTCTCCAAGATGTTCGACATCCAGACGAACAACTTCCAGACGGTGACGTGCACGTCCTGTGGCTACACGGAACTGTACGCGGACGTGGAGTCCCGCGGCGCGGACCTCGCGGACATCTTCTTCGGCTAGCGTTTTGGGGGCCGGGTGTGACCGTCCGGTGTGACTGCTCGCACCCCCACCCTCGCTGCCGCCGCAGTGGGCGCACTCGCAATCGCCGCCGCGCCGCCACCTGCTGGGCTCTCCCCGGCCGGCGTCGGCGCGCTCGCGGCGACGTGGTTCGCCGCCGTCTGCTGGGTGACGGGGGCGCTCCCGCTGTCCGTCACCGCCCTCCTCGTCCCGGTCTGGCTGGTCGGGCTCGGCGTCTACGACCGCGTCGCCCCCGCACTCGCCGGGTTCGCGGACCCCGTCGTCGCGCTGTTCCTCGCGACGTTCGTGCTCGCCGCCGCCCTCCGGAAAGAGGGCCTCGACCGACGGGTCGCGCTCGCCGTAATCGCCGCCGTCGGCACTCGGCCGCGGCGCCTCGTTCTCGGGCTGATGGTCGCCGCCGCCGGGCTCTCGATGGTCGTCTCGAACACCGCCACCGCCGCGATGCTCGTGCCGGTCGCCACGGGCGTCGTGCGCACCGTTCACCCCGACGCCCCCGAGGAGTCGAATCTCCACGTCGCCGCCCTGCTCGGTGTGGCGTACGGGGCGAGCGTCGGCGGCGTCGGCACGCTCGTGGGCACGCCTGCCAACGCCATCGTCGTCGCACAGCTCGCCACCGTCGGCGTCGATGTCTCCTTCTTCGACTGGATGCTCGTCGGCGTCCCCGTCGTCGTCGTCTCCGTCCCCATCGTCTGGGTCGCCCTGGTCACCCTCTACCCGCCGACCGACGACGACACCGCGTCCCTCGACGCGGGATTCGTCGACCCGCCTCCGGTCACGCCCACCGGACGCCGGGTCGCCGTCGTCTTCCTCGCGACCGCCGCGCTCTGGGTCGCGGGCAGCCTCGACTTCCTGTTCGCGTGGCTACCGGCGAACGTTCACGGCCGGCTGTTCGGTGGCGCTGGCACCGGCGGCCTGCTGTCGCTTGCGGTCGTCGGCCTGCTCGCCGTCGGCGTGCTCGTCGCCGTCGGCGCCGTCGACGAGGGGGACATCGCGGGTATCGACTGGCCGACGCTGCTGCTGTTCGGCGGCGGGCTGTCCCTCGCCCGCGCGCTCGCCGACACCGGCGCGACCACGTGGCTCGCGCGCACCGTTCTCGACCCCGTCGCGGACGCGCCGCTGCTCGCACTCGTCGCGCTCGTCGTTGCACTCACCGTCGTCTTCTCCGAGCTCGCGTCCAACACCGCGACGGCCGCCGTTTTCGCGCCCGTCCTCGTGGCGTTCGGCACCGGCGCCGACGCGGTCACGCTCGCGGTCGCCTGCGGGGTCGCCGCGAGCTTCGGGTTCGCGCTCCCCGTCGCCACGCCGCCGAACGCCATCGTCTACGGCTCAGGTGCGGTGACGCGCGGACAGATGCTGCGCGCCGGCGTCGTCCTCGACGTCCTCATGGCGGTCGCCGCGACGCTCCTCGTTGTCGCGCTCGCGCCGCTGCTCGGCTAGGCGACGCCCGCCAGCCATCAGCGCCGGTCGGCCGACCAGTCGGCGCGGTCCTCGAGAGCCGCTGTGAGCACGCGCCAACCAAGCCGTCCCTCGGGAAAACCTACACCAGCGACCGGAGCGCGTCGGTCACTATCTCCGCCGCGCGCTCGACGTCCGACCGGCGGACGTACTCTCGCTGGGCGTGTGCGACCGGGCCGTCGTCGTCGGCGAGCACGCCCGGGCCGAAGACGACTGTCGGCGCATCTGCAGCGAAGTAGGAGGCCTCGGTCGCGGCGCCGAACGGCCGCGGCGACTTGGCGCCCGCTCCCACGAGCGCGTCGACGACTCGCGCGTCGTCCGGCGTGTCGAACGCTTCGAGGAACGGCGTGTCGCGCTCGACCGGAACCACGTCGACGCCCACGTCCTCTGGAACTGCGTCGCGGAGGTGCGCCGAGACTGCCTCGAAGAAGCCGGCCTGAGTCTCCGGCGGGACGGTCCGGCGGTCCACGGTGATCGAGCACTCGTCGGGAATCCGGTTCGCGGCGTCGCCGCCTGCGACGCGGGTCGGCGTGAGTGTCGCCGGTCCCAGCTCGGGGTGGTCGCCGGGCCCGTGCTCGGCGTCGAACGACCGGAGTGCGGCGAGCGCCTGCTCGACGGCGGCGACGGCGTTCACGCCAGACTCGGGGTCTGCGGCGTGCGCGCCGACGCCCGACAGCTCGACGTCAAACTGGAAGCGCCCGCGGGCGCTCGTGCACGCCGCGAGGTCCGTCGGCTCCCCGACGACGTACGCGTCGGCGTCCAAGTCGAGCACGGCGGCACCCGTCGACTCGGTCTCCTCGTCCGGCGTGACGGCCAGCGTCACCGACCCCGAGTCGGGTTCCACGGCGAGGAACGCGGCGACCAGCGCCGCCAGCGGCCCCTTCGCGTCGCAGGCGCCCCTGCCTCGCACGACGTCGCCGTCGCGCTCGAAGGGGACGTGGGGCGGCACGGTGTCGATGTGCGTGTTCAGGACGACGTGGGGGCTGCCGCTCCCGCGCGTCGCGCGGATGTTTCCCGCGCCGTCCACGATGGGGTCCTGGCCGTGCTCGCGCAGCGTCTCGGCCAGGAGCGCGCGCATCCTGGCGACGTCCTCGTGGCTCGGCGTCCGGACCGCCTCGGCGTGGAAGACGAGGGGGTCGAACTCAGGCATCGAGGGCCCCCGCCGGTCGCCGCTCCAGGTCGCCGTCGTGCTCGCGGACAGTCGGCCCGGTGAGCAGCGCGCGGTCCCCGGAGAGGTCGACCTGGAGGGTCCCGCCCGGTGGTCGCACCGCCACATCTGCCTGGCCGTCGGCCAGCAGTCCCAGTCGCTCTGCCACGACCGCGACCGCCACGGCGCCGGTGCCACAGGACCGCGTCTCGCCCTCGACGCCGCGCTCGAACGTGCGCTGTCGGAAGCCACCGTCCTCGTCGCGGGACGCGAGCGTGACGTTCGCGCCCTCGGGGAAGGCGTCGTGGTGGCGGAGCGCGGGCGCGTCGGCCTCGAGGTCCACGTCGTCCACGTCCTCGACGAACGCGACGGCGTGCGGGACGCCCGTGTTCACGGCCGTCACCGAGAAGCCCGCCAGCGACTCCTCGACCATCGGCTCGTCGCGGTTCGCGGGGACTGCGTCGGGGGCGAAGTCCGGTTCGCCCATCTCGACGGTGACCGTCTCGCCGTCGACCTCCGCGCGCCGGGTGCCGGCCTGCGTGTCCAGCATCACGGTGTCGGTACCCTCGCGCTCGGCGACCCAGCGGGCGGCACAGCGCGCACCGTTCCCGCACATCGCGGCCGTCGAGCCGTCCGGCTGGACCAGTGTCATCACGGCGCGGCGCGGCGTGTACTGGGGTTCGACTGCCAGGAACAGCACGCCGTCGACGCCGAGGTCGGCGCACGCGTGCTCGGCGAACGCCGCCCTGTCGGGGACGTAGTTGTCTGCGTCTACAATCGCGAAGTCGTTGCCGGTGCCGTGGTACTGGTCGTAGGGTATCATCGTTCGAGTCGGGTGAGTGCCGCGAGCGGTTCGCGCTCGCGAGCGAGTCGGTCGTCCCCGCCGTCGAGCGCGACGACGGCGGGCCGGGGCCGGGAGTTGTAGTTCGACGCCATCTCGATGCCGTAGGCGCCGGCGTTTCCGACGGCGAGCAGGTCGCCTCGTTCGGGCGCCGGGAGGTCGCGGTCGGCGGCGAGCACGTCCGTGCTCTCGCAGATGGGGCCAACGACGGAGACGGCGCCACTCGCCCGCGAGTCGGCCTCGGGCGCGAGCGACCGGACCTCGTGGTGGGCGTCGTAGAGCGCGGGCCGCAGCAGGTCCGTCATCCCGGCGTCGACGCCCGCGAGCGTCGAGCCACCGGTCGGCTTCACCGTGTTCACCTCGGTCAGGAGGACGCCCGCGTCCGCCACGAGGTAGCGGCCGGGTTCGAGCACGAGGTCGGCGTCGACCCCGTCGAGGGCGTCGCGAGTCGCGTCGGCCACTCCCGTCAGGTCGAGCGCCGACTCCTCGGGCCGGTACGGGACGCCGAGGCCGCCGCCGACGTCGACGAACTCCAGGTCCACGGGCGCGCTGCGGGCGACCGTGGCGAGTCGGTCGAGCACCTGCCGGTGCGAATCGAGGTCTTCCGCATCCAGGATGCCCGACCCGGCGTGGGCGTGGACGCCGACCACGTCGAAACCGCGGTCGGCGGCGTCGCCGAGAACGTCTGCGGCCTCGTCGTGGGGGACGCCGAACTTCGCGTCGGCGCCCGTCGCCACCTCGTCGCTGTGGCCCGCGCCGACGCCCGGGTGGACGCGCAGCGCGAGTCGGCCGTCGAACCCGCGCTCCGCGAGTCGGTCGACGGTGTCGCGCGCCCCAGCGACGAACGTCGCCTCGGGCGCCGCGTCGAGCACGTAGTCGAGGTCGCGGGCGGGCGGATTGACGGCCGTGTAGTGGATTGCCGCCGGCTCGAAGCCCGCGTCGAGCGCCCGCGAGACCTCGCCGGCGGACGCGCACTCGGCGCCCGCGCCGGCCTCCCGGAGCGCGCCGAGAACCGCCCGGCCGGCGTTGGCCTTCACGGCGTACAGCACGTCCGCGTCGGGGAACGCCGCGGCGACGCGCTCGTAGTTCGCGCGGACGCGGTCGAGGTCCTGGACGTACAGCGGCGTGCCGTACTCGCCCGCCAGCGCGCGCAGGCGGTCGGCGTTCCAGTCGGCGAGGCGTCGCACGTCGCCGTTCCCGGCCGCGTCCGCCGCCGTCACGACCGCAGCACCTCCTCGCGCTGGGTCGCGTCCAGCGTCTGCGCCTCCAGGTCCAACGCGACGACGGCGGGCTTGTACGCGCCGCCGTCGAAGAGGTCGTGGTCGCCCACCGAGGACTCCACGTAGCGCGTGAACGCCCGGCGCTCGGGCGGCAGTTCGCCGTACAGAACTTCGTCCTCGACGAGGTCGTAGACGGGAATCCGCGGCGTCAGCAGCGTGTTCTCCCCGACCACCGAGTCCTCGCCGACGACGAAGCCGGAGGTGACCCGGCAGCCCGCGCCCAGCGAGACGCCGTCCTCGATAACCACGGGCGCGTCCTCGACCGGTTCCAGGACGCCGCCGACGAGCGTGTTCGCACCCAGCTTCACGTCCGAACCGATCTGCGCGCAGGAGCCGACGGTGTCACAGGAGTCGACGAGCGTGCCGTCACCCACGTGGGCGCCGACGTTCACGAACGACGGCGACATCAGGATGCAGTCGTCGCCGACGTGCGCGCCTCGCCGCAGGACCGTGCCGTCGGGCGTGTTCCGCGTCCCTCGCTCCAGCAGGTCGGCGGTGTCTCGCAGCGGGAGCACGTCGTGGTAGGCTACGTCGCCGTACTCCCGGCGCTCGGTCTCCCGAAGCGCGAAGTTCAGGAGGACGCCCTGCTTCACCCACTCGACGGCCTCCCAGTCGCCGCCGCGCCGCTCGGCCGCCCGGACGTCGCCAGCCTCCAGGGCGTCGAGGAACGCGTCGAGGGTGTCGGCGTCGTCGGCCGTCGCCGAGTCGACGGAGAGGTCGCCGCCTTCGTGTCGCTGCCACAGCTCTCGTACGTCGGTCTCCAGGCTCATACGTCCGCAGCCACCTCCGAGAACTCGTGGTAGCCAGCCGGTTGGTCGGCGAGCCACGCCGCCGCGTCCATCGCGCCCTCGGCGAACACGCGCCGGTCGCCGGCGCGGTGGGTCAGCTCCAGCACCTCGCTGTTGCCCGCGAGCAGCACCTCGTGCTCACCGGTCACGTCGCCCGCCCGCCGCGCGTGCACGCCGACCTCGCCCTCGGTCCGGGGCTGGTCGCCCTCGCGGCCGTGGACGCGCTCGCTCGCGCCGCGCTCGGCCTCGACGCGGTCGAGGAGCAGGCCGGCGGTGCCGCTCGGCGCGTCGACCTTCCCGCTGTGGTGGGTCTCGGTGACCTCGACGTCGTACTCGGGGAGCGCGCCGGCGGCCTCCTCGACGGCCGCGAGGAGCGCCTGTACGCCCCGCGAGAAGTTCGCACCGACGAGCACGGGCACCGCGCCGCTGGCGTCGCGGAGTGCCGCCTGCTGGTCCTCGCCGAAGCCGGTCGTCCCCGTGACGAGCGGGACGCCGGCGTCGGCGCACGCCTCGGCGTAGCGAACGGTCGCCTCGGGCGCGGTGAAGTCCACGACGACGTCCGGGTCGCGGTGATGGAGCAGGTCCCGGAATTCGCTCTCGTCGTCGAGCGCGCCGAACTCCTCGGGGTCGCGGGCGGCGGCGAACGCCACCTCGTCGCCGCGGTCCTCCACGACCTCGCGGACGACCCGTCCCATCCGACCGTCCGCGCCGGTCACACCGACTCTCATACCGACACCTCCGGTTCGGAGAGGCCGTCGAGAGCGGCTTCGAGTTCCGCGCGCGCCTCGTCGCCGAGTTGAGAGAGCGGCGAGCGGTAGGTCGCGGGGCCGTGGCCGCGAATCTCCTGGGCGGCCTTCACGGGAATCGGGTTCGACTCCAGGAACAGCGCGCGGTTCAGCGGCGCCAGGTCGTGGTGGACCTCGCGGGCGTGCTCGGTGTCGCCCTCGATGGCGCTCCAGACGACCTCGCTCACGCGCTCCGGTTCGACGTTCGCGGTGACGCTGATGGCGCCCCGACCGCCCACCGAACAGATGGGCAGCGTGAGCGCGTCGTCGCCCGAGAGCACCGAGAAGTCCTGGTCGCGGGTGCGCTCGACGACCTCGCTGACACGGGAGACGTCGCCGCTGGCGGCCTTGTAGCCGACGATGCGGTCGTGGCTCGCCAGCGACGCCACGGTGTCCACCTCGACGTTCCGGCCGGTCCGCGACGGGACGTTGTAGACGATCTGGGGCGCGTCGATGCGGTCGGCGATCTCCCGGTAGTGGGCCTCCATGCCGTCCGGTTCGGGGCGGTTGTAGTACGGCGAGATGAGCAGCAGGGCGTCGGCGCCCGCGTCCACGGAACGTCCGGCGAGGCCGACGGCCTCGTGGGTGGAGTTGCTGCCGGCGCCCGCGACCACGGGCACCTCGCCGCCGACCTCGTCGGCGACGGCTGCCACGACGTCCACGTGCTCGTCGTGGGTCAGCGTCGCGCTCTCGCCGGTGGTGCCGACGGGAACGACCCCGTCGACGCCCCGGTCGACGAGGCGGCGGGCGTGTGTCTGCAGTCGGTCGAAGTCGATGCTTCCGTCGTCGGTGAACGGCGTCGTCATCGCGGGGAGGACGCCGTCAAGTGGTGTGTACGTCATCTGGGTGGGAAACGCTGGATTCGCGGGCAGTACGGGCGACGAAGAGCCCACCACGGGGTGCTACACCCGCAGAGAGCCTACTGGGCCGGTGTGGGTTTGCGTTTCCCGGAGAAAGCAGCGGCGACGCTCCCGGCGGCAGCGACGGCGGTGGGAGCGTCGGTCATACTCCCGAATGGCCGCCCCTCCCTCATAGCTCTGTCGTCGCCGACGCCAGTTGCCGCTGTCCGCGTTCCGCGGGTTTTTTGCAGTCTCTGACCCCAAGCACGAGTGAATGCTGGTCCTCGGAGACGCACACGCAACCACCGCCGGGCGCCGTCGGGCGCTGTTCGCCGCCTACCGGGCCGCCGACGAGACCGTCGCGGTCCAGGCTGGCGACCTCATGTACTACGACCTCCCCTACCAGACGTACTTCATCGGCGGGAACAACGAGGACTTCGACACCATCGACGCGCTCCGGAACGGCCGCGTCGAGAGCGACCACGTCTCGAACGTCACGCTGCTGCACAGCACAGCCGAGACCGTCGAGGGCCTCCGGGTAGCCGGCCTCTCAGGGAACTACGCCCCCACCCAGTTCGACAAACCGCGGGCCGTCCTGCGTGGCGACCGCCGGCGGCACTTCGTCCGCGAGGACGTCGAGGCAGCGAAACAACTGGAGGACGTCGACGTCTTCGTCGCACACGAAGCCCCGAACGGCCTCCCCGTCGAGGAGGACTACGAGGTCGGCTGCCGGTACATCGACGAGATTCTCGACGCCCTCGACCCCGACGTCTGCCTGGTCGGCCACCACCACCAGCACGCCGAGAGCGAGTACGGCGACACCCACGTCGTCGGCCTCGACCCGGTCGAGGACGCGTACTACACACTCGACCCCGACACGCTCGAAGTCGTCCGCTACGACGCGCCGCCCGCCTGAGAACGACCGGCCGTCCGCCTGACGTACATTCAAGGCGATGCACCGACGAACACGGTGTATGCCTCCGATTCAGCCCGGACAGCGGGTCGCGGTTCTCGCGGACTCCCAGAACCTCTATCACTCCGCACAGAGCGTCTACTCCCAGAACATCGACTACGCGTCGCTTCTCGAGAAGGCCGTTCAGGGCCGCCAGCTCACGCGCGCCATCGCGTACGTCATCCGCGCGCAGGCCGAGGACGAGGACACCTTCTTCGACGCGCTGCGGGACATCGGCTTCGAGACGAAGATCAAGGACATCAAGACGTTCGGCGACGGCTCCAAGAAGGCCGACTGGGACGTCGGCATGAGCCTCGACGCCGTCTCCCTCGCCGACCACGTCGACACCGTCGTGCTCTGCACGGGCGACGGCGACTTCTCCCGGCTCTGCCACCACCTCCGCCACGAGGGTGTGCGAGTCGAAGCGATGGCGTTCGGCGAATCGACGGCCGACGAACTGGTCGAGGCGGCGGACGCGTTCGTCGACCTCAGCGAGCGAGAAGAGACGTTCCTGCTCTAGACCATCCGGCCGTCGGCGCCAGTGCTCCCCAGCAGCAGGGAGCCGGCGGCGAGGCCCGACGTGGACAGGCCGGCGGCGACCAGCAGCGTCGTCGTCGCCGTCGGGGTCAGGCTCGACCACAGCAGCAGCACGGAGCTCACCAGCAGCAACACGCCGGCGACGCCGATCTTGACGATGTCGTTCATACTCCGCCGTTGCGACCCACACCACATAAACGCATCCAATCGGTCTCGAAGCGGCTTTACGCGCGGGCCGCCGACTCCGGGGCATGCAGGATGCGGGCATCCCGGCGCTCCGAACGGTCGCCGCCTACCAGTACGGCACGGGCGCCGGCCGGGCGCTGTTCCCCGACGACGAAGACCTCCGGGTGCGGCGGTCGACCACCGGCCGCCCTCAGCAGGTCGCTCGTGAGGACGGCCAGCGACTGGTCTCGGTGGGTCTCGACGGCCGGCTCACGCTCGGCCCGGCAGGCGGTCGCCGGCTCGTCGACGCACTCGACTACCCCGCGGCGCGCGTGGTCGTCGGCGACGAGAGCGAGCCGTTCGTCCGCGACGGCAAGAACGTCTTCGCGAAGTTCGTGCAGGCTGTCGACGGCGACGCCCGCCAGGGCGACGAACTCGCGGTCGTCCACGAGAACGGCGACCTCCTCGCGGTCGGCCGCGCCGAACTAGACGCCCAGTCGATGCTGGACTTCGAGGCCGGGATGGCAGTGAAAGTGCGCTCCGGCGTCGAAGCCGACGAGTAAGCTTCCTCGGCGGGTTCGCCAGCCTTTTGCTCCAGCGACGCGACCACTCGCGTATGTTTGGAGGCGGCGGCATGAACCCCCGGAAGATGCAACAGATGATGGAACAGATGGGCATCGACGTCGACGAGCTCGACGCCACCGAGGTCGTCATCTCGCTCGAAGACGGCAGCGAGCTCGTCTTCTCCGACCCGGACGTCACGAAGATGGACGCCCGCGGCCAGGAGACCTACCAGGTCCTCGGCGACCCGAGCGAGCGCGAGGGCGCGGCCGGCGCCGTCGAGAGCGGCGACGACGAGTCCGCCGACGAAGGCGGCGACGCGGGCATCCCGCAGGGCGACGTGGACATCGTCGTCCAGCGGGCGGGCGTCCCCGAGGACGAGGCCCGTGAGGCCCTGGAGGCCGCGGACGGCGATCTGGCGGCGGCCATCGAACGCCTCGAGTGATGCTGCTGGTGCGGGGCGACCGCGAGTTCCTCGTGGCGCCCGGCGAGGAGCTGCACACCGACCTCGGCGTCGTGGAGGCGCCCGAGGACCCCGAGCCCGGACAGGTCGTCGAGACCCACCTCGGGGAGCCGTTCAGGGTGCGAGAGCTGCGCGGTCCCGACCTGTTCAACCACCTCGAACGCACCGGCGCGCCGATGATGCCGAAGGACATCGGGCTCGTCGTCGGCTTCACGGGCGCGTCTCGGACGGACCGCGTGCTGGACGCCGGGACCGGGACCGGCGTGCTCGCGGCGTACCTCGGCCGGTTGGGCGCCGACGTGGTGACCTACGAGCGCGACGCGGACTTCGCCGAGGTAGCTCGCGAGAACATGGAGCTAGCGGGCGTGACAGACACCGTCGACGTGCGGACGGGCGACCTCACGGAGCACCTCGACGAACTCTCGGGCTTCGACGTGCTCACGCTGGACACGCAGAACGCGCCCGAGATCGTCGCCGAGGCGGACGACCTGCTCGTCTCGGGCGGCTACGTCGCGGTGTACTCGCCGTTCGTGGAGAGCGCGAAGGCGACCGCGGACGCGGCCCGAGAGGCGGGGCTGTCGGGCGTCGAGACCACGGAGACCATCCAGCGTGAGATGGACTTCGACGACCGGGGCTCGCGGCCCTCCACGGCCGGCGTCGGCCACACGGGCTACCTCACGGTGGCGCGCAACGAGTAAGGGCTGTCCGGCGGCTGACTTCTGGGGGCGGCTCGCCGCCTCTCCGCTGTGACCACCCCACGGTCGATTACTCCATAGCCCTCGCTGGTCCCGTTCTCGCATTTGAACTTCAGTGAGGAGCACATATCCAGTCCCTCTGCTGGAGCAAGCATACCCGAGCGAAGCGGGGGTTTCGCCGCGCGAACGACGTGAGCGCGGGACGTTTTTAGCGTAGTTTTACAGGCCGAGCGGGACCCCCGGTCCCGCTGGCCGTGCGAACGGGCGCTTCGCGCCCGTGAGCAGACGGGGGTCGACGCAGGCGACCCTCCGCAGTAAAAAGGTCCGTCTCTAGTTGTCGTCTTCGCGCCAGCGGTGCTCGCACTCCGTACAGATGAAGAAGCGCGTCTCGGACTCGTCAGCGGAGCGGATCTGCTGCATGTACCAGTGGGCGCTGTCGTTCTCACACTGAGGGCAGACGACCTCGGTCGTCGGGAGGCCCTTGTCCTCGGCGTCGCTGACGTCGACGATTTCGGTGTCCTCCTGGCCTTCGGTGACGACGAAGCTGGCGTTCGGGTCCTTCGGCTGCTTGTTGCCGCAGCTCCCGCACACCCAGAGCTCGTCGTCGGCTTTCATCATCGAACCGCAGTCGTCGCAGAACTCCATGTCCAGCGGCTAGCGTGGCCCGGCAGTTAAGCGACGTGTTTCAGCCCTCGCCCTCGGACTGACCGGGTTCGCCGACGGCTTCTGTGGGGAGCAGGCTGAAAATCTCCGATTCGAGGTCGTTCGGGCTGACGAAGATGTCCTCGTTGGATCGGTCGAGGACGTCGGCCAGTTGTTCCTCGCCGTCGGCGTACTGGAGGACGACGTCGCTCATCTCGGCGGCGGCGTCGTCGACGGTCAGCGGGTACTGGTGGCTCTCGAGTTCGTGAGTGAGGCTGTTGAGCGCCAACTTCCGAGTCATGTTTTCACGTACCACGCCCAGCGGGATACCTGTTTCCCGGCGCTGCGAGGCCGCGAGTCGTTTTCGCCGGGCTACTCGAAGTCGGGGTCGCGGTCCTCCAGGAACGCCTGCATCCCCTCGCGCTGGTCGTGGCTACCGAACAGCCCCGCCCACGTGCGCGCCTCGAAGTCCAGACCGGCGGCGAGACCGGTCTCGTGGCTCGCGTTGATGGCCTCTTTCGCGGCGCGGAGCGCGGTCGCGGGCTGGGCGGCGAGGTCGCTCGCCAGGTCGTCGACGTGGTCGTCGAGTTCGTCGTGGGCGACGACTTCGCCGACGAGCCCTTCCTCGAAGGCGTCCGTGGCGTCCAGGCGGTCGCCGAAGTAGATGAGGCGGCGCGCGGTTTCGTCGCCGACCAGTCGGGGGAGGCGCTGGGTACCACCCCAGCCCGGGACGATGCCGAGATCAATCTCGGTCTGGCCGAGGAGCGCGCGCTCGCTGGCGACCCGGAGGTCGCAGGCCAGCGCGAGTTCCATCCCGCCGCCGAACGCGTAGCCGTTGATGGCGGCGATTGCCGGTGCGGGGAACGACTCGATGGCGTTCGCGACGCCGTGGCCGAGTTCGGCGTACGCCTGCGCTTCGGCGGTGTCCATGTCGACCATGTAGGAGATGTCCGCGCCCGCGACGAACGCGTCGTCGCCGGCGCCAGTGAGGACGAGCACGCGGGCGTCGGCTTCCTCGGCGTCCTCGATGGCGTCCTCCAGCGCGTGGAGGGTCGGGACGTTCAGCGCGTTCAGGCTCTCCGGACGGTCGACGGTGATGGTCGCCACGCCGTCTTCGACGTCGAGGTCGACGGTGTCTGCCATGCCCGAAGCGACGGGGGCCGGGACAAAAGCCTCCGGGGTCTTCGCAAATCCGATATACCGGTCTCCCGAACGACGCCACATGACCCTCTCCGAGGAGGAGCGCGAGCGCCTGGCGGACCTCGTGGACCTCCAGCCGACGAAGAACAGCGACCTCCAGGACCGCTGGGGGCTGGACTCCGGGAGCGACGTCCACCAGTACCTCGAGGACCACCTCCGGGACTACTACTACCGCGACGAGAACTCGATGATCCGCGCGACCGCCGAGGCCTCCGAACTCGTCGGCGACGTCGACGAGGACGGCGAAGCGCCAGCCATCCACATGTCCGACACCGAGCAGATGGTGTTCGCGGTCATCGCCGGCCCGGACGAGCGCTCCGAGAGCGTCGTCTCCGTCCTGCACGCCGTCCGGGACGAGTACGTCGACGCCGACCTGGAGTCCGGGGACATCCGGCGCGCGCTACAGACACTCAAGCGCAAGGGCATCGTCGCGGTCGAGAACCGCACCGTCCCGACGTACCGGCTGGCCGTCCCGCGCGAGGACGTCACCATCGCCGACGACTGACGGCTCGCTGCACCGCTCGCTCTCCGGTTCTCTTATCGCTGTCGCTGCCGCCGCTCGTCGAGGACCTCCTGCACGGTCGCTCCCGGCCCTCCCTCGATGGGCCACCCCCGCTGGCGCCACGCCGGCGGTTCGGGCTCGTATTCCGGGCACGACCCGGAACACTCCGCGGCCGTCTGCTCGCGCTGCTTGGCGGCACACCGCGGGGCGTAGCCGTATTCGGTCTCGACTACCTGGAAGTGCCGGCAGTCCGGCCGCATCGTGTCGACGTACGCCCGCCAGCCGCGCTCGTAGGCGCGCTCCGCGATTTCGAGGCGCTTGTCTGCCTTCCAGTCGGCGCCGGCGTACTCGAACTCGGCGGCCGACTGGTCGAATCTCCCGCCCGAGGGCCGGTCGGTGATTCTGGTCCCAGTCCCGTCGGCGTCGAGGGACTGCGGCAGCCACTCGACGGTCGCGTCGCCGCCGTCGAACGCGAGGATGCCGGCCTCCACGGGCATCTCGGTGAGCAGCGCGCGCTCCACTCCCTGGCCGTCGGACGCCGTCGCGAGCCACACCTCGTCGGCGAGTCCGAGCGCCACGTCCCGCTCCAGTTGGTCCGAGAGCGCGTCCGCGGCCGACGCGTCCAGGTCGGGCTTGTTCTCGACGGCGACGATCCGCTCCACCCAGTCCGGGTACGCCCACTTGCGCTTGAGTTCGATCTTGTTCCCGTTCCGCCGTGTCTCGACGATGCCGCGGTCTGCGGCTCGGTGGATGGCCTCTCGGACGTACCGCCACGGATAGCCGGGGTGCGGGAGCGCGTCGCGGTAGAACTGCCAGTCCGCGGGGGCGTGCCGGACGACGTGCAGGAGGTCCGAGTCCAGGCGCTGATCGCCGAAGCGGCGCCGCTGCGCGAGACCCTCCGGGTCGACCTCGACGACGACCGTGTCCCAGCGACGGTCCCGGGTGCCGAGCTGGCGCGCGACGACCCGTGGGACGTCGTCGCCGTCCGGGCGCCAGCGCTCTTCCGCCCACGCGCACACCCGAAGCTCGAAGCCGAACTCGTGGCCGGTCACGGCCGGAGTGGGGCCGTCGACCCACCTACCTCTTTCGGCGCGCGGTCAGAATCGAGGACAGCGCGGCCGCTCTCCGTGCTGGTGCGTCGACCGGTGGGGACCGGTCAGACGTCGGCTTCCTCGTCGATGAACTCGTGGGCGTCCTCGAGTATATCGCGGGGACCGTCCTGCGTGATGGTGTTCACGGCCTGCTCGTAGTCCCGCCACTGGAGGTCGGAGTGCTCGCTCGATAGCTCGGCACTCGCCTCGAAGGACTTCGCGATGAACAGGTGGACCGTCTTGTGGATTCGGTCGCCGTTCGCCTCGAACACGTAGTCGTACTCGTCGCGGAAACCGTCAACGAGGCGGAAATCCTCGATGCCGGCTTCCTCCTGTACCTCTCGAATCGCCGTCTGCTGGAGCTCCTCCTCCCCCTCCACGCCGCCCTTCGGGAACTCCCAGTCCCCGGGCCGGCTCTTCAGGAGGAGGTACTCGCGCCGGTCCCGCGTATTGCGGAACAGTATCGCACCGGCGCTCGTCGCTTCGACCGTCATTACACAGAGGTAGAGGCGCGCCCGTTAAGTGAATGTCGGAGTGAGGGACAGTCGCACGCACTCGCCGTCAAGCACACGGTTTAACAGGGTGGACCGCGTCACTCGGTGGTAGCACCCCCAGCTATGACCTTCGTAACCAAACTATCCCTCGAGAGTGGGGACCGCGCGGCCCTCGACGCCGTCGTCTCCGACATCAAGGAGACGTGTCGGCGGAAGGGCGCGCAACTGAAAGGCCCCCACTCGGACGCTCCGGCCGAGGTCCGGGTACCGCTGTACGCCCGACTCGGCGGCGACCCCGAGGAGAAGACCAACGACTGGCACTACACCGTCTACCGACGCCGCGTCGCGCTCCACGGTCACGACGACCTGGCGCGCAACATCATGGAACGGGACTTCCCGTCCAGCGTCCACGTCGAAGCCGAAGTCGAGCGCATCGAGCCGCTCGGCTCCTCCGTCTGAGTACTCCGCCCTCTCCTGCGTTCTTCTCGCGGACGACTCGACCCGGCAGCGACGGCGCCGTCGCTCAGAACAGTCGGTCGACGAGTACTGTCGTCACTGTGACGGAGCCTCCGGCGGAGTGTGGGGTGAACACTCGGGTCGTCGTCTCGTCCGTGAAAAGAATGCTGCCGCCGGCGGCCGCCTAGAACGCGCTCTCGCCGACTGTCTCGAGGTACTCCGCCTCGCCGACGTGCGCGCTGTCGTCGAAGCTCGTCACCTTCAGGCGGACGCGCTTGTCCAGCAGGTCCTCGGACGCGTCGACGAGTCGGAGCTTCGAGTCGCCGACGCGAGCGATCTGGGCGCCGTCCTCGCGGCCGGTGACGAACAGTTCGACCTCGTCGCCGGCGTCGAACGTCGGGTGGTTCGACCGGAACGTCCAGCCCGCGAGGTACTTCTCGAGGAAGCTCATACGCGAGCCACCTCCTCGCTCTCGCGGTCACTGATGTACTCCAGTCCGAAGCCGGTCACCGCGGCGAGCACGAACACGGACACGAGCAGCCAGCCGTGGAAGACGAACGGCACGACCTCGATGGGGTTGACGACCATCGACTGCTCGAACCACGCGTACTCGTCGGGCAGCGTCTGGAGCGTGGCGTAGCCGACGAGCACGCCGCCCGACCACGGGAAGATGTAGCCGAGCGCGCTCGTGTTCGCGTCGAGGATGTTCGCGCGCCGGTAGCCGTTGATGTTGAAGCGCTCGCCGAGCCGCGCGATGTACGGCGCGATGGCGATCTCGGCGGCGGTGTTGATGGTGATCATGGAGTTCACGAACGCGGTGCCGAGTACCATCGTGAGTTCCGCGCGGCGGACGGTGGTGGCGACCGAGTTCAGCAGCCACTCCTGGATGGCGCGGAAGCCGCCGCCCCGAATCATGATCTGGGCGCCGGCGACGATGAGCAGCGTGAGCACGATGAGCGGGAAGAACCCCTGCGCACCGGTGTAGAGGCTGCCGCCGACGCCGGTCTCGCCGGCCTCCACGAGTTCGACGAACGGGAGGAACGCGAGGTCCTGGGCGATGCCGAGGTCCTCGCTCGCCCGGAAGACGAGCATCTCCGAGAACTCCGCGAGCCCGAAGACGAGGTTGAAGACGAACGCGACGACGATGCCCCACGAGATGGCCTCGACGATGTGCCGGCCGGCGACCGCGGTGCCGATGACGGCCGCCATCGAGACGAGGTGGAGCAGGCCGAGCGGTTCGGCGCTCGACACGAGAATCTCGCGCGCGTCCCCGGCGATGTCCAGCCCGGAGAGCGCGGAGCCCGCGACCAGGTAGCCGACGAACGCCAGTAACGCGGCGACGATGGCGTACTTGAACCGGGAGGCGACCACGCCGCCGATGTCGGCGTCCTGGGTGACCGCGCTCACGATGGTGGTGTCGCTGACGGGCGCGAGGTTGTCCCCGAAGACGGCGCCGGAGAGGATGGCGCCGAACAGCAACGCGGGGTTCGCGCCGAGCAGCACGCCCGCGGGGAAGAACAGCGCGCTGAACGCGACGGTGGTGCCGTAGCCGGTACCGATGCCGGTCGCGAGCAGGCCGGCGAGGATGAACGTCACGGCCGGGAACAGCGCGGCGCCGACGCCCGCGGCGTCGGCCGCCCAGACGAGCCCGGAGACGAACTCGCCGGTCTGGATGGTGTTCGCGAACATGCCCGCCCACAGCCACGCGACGACCGCCGTCGCTGCGACCTTGCGGGTCATGCCCTCGAAGATGGTGTTCGCGTAGCCCGTCCACGACCCCTTCACGAGGAAGAGCCCGAGGATGAGCGATACGAGCATCCCCGCGACGAGGCCCGTGGTGTCCCCGATGCGGAGGATGCCGCTCTGTACAATCGCCCAGACGACGAAGAAGACGAGCGGGAACGCGCTCGCCAGCTTGCCGCCGTAGAACTCGATGTCCGGTTCGCCGTCGTCCTCGAGGTCGTCGGCGAACCCGTCCGTCTGGTCGGTGCTCATGCTGATGCGTTTGTCAATTTCTGGCTAGATTGAAATAGCTTGTTGGCCGGTGACGGCGACTCACACATTTAAGCTGCGGCGAACGTCAGGTAAGGCATGGACTACACGGACCGCGAGACGCTCGTCTCTCTCCGCCGTGAACTCCACCGCGTCCCGGAGCCGGCGTGGTGTGAGTTCCAGACGACGGCGCGAATCGTCGACGCCTGCCGCGACGTCGGCGTGGACGAACTGCACGTCGGCCGCGACGCCGTCGACTCCGACGCCCGGATGGCCGTCCCGGACGGCGAGACGCTCGCCGAGTGGACCGAGCGCGCCCGGGAGGCGGGCGTCGACGAGACCCTCCTGGAGCAGATGGCGGGCGGCCACACGGGCGCCGTCGCCGTCCTCGAACGCGGCGAGGGGCCGACGGTCGCCCTGCGCGTGGACATCGACGCGCTCCACATCACCGAGAGCGACGACGACGCCCACCACCCCGCGAGCGAGGGGTTCCGTTCCGAGCACGAGGGCTGCATGCACGCCTGCGGGCACGACGGCCACGCGACCATCGGCGTCGGCGTGCTCGCCGCAGTCGCCGACAGCGACTTCCAGGGCACCCTGAAGCTGGTCTTCCAGCCGGCCGAAGAGCGCGTCGGCGGCGGGAAGGCCGTGGCGGAGAGCGGCCACCTCGACGACGTCGACTACCTGTACGCCGTCCACCTCGGCCTCGACCACCCGACGGGGGAGGTCGTGGCGGGGGTCGGCGGTTTCCTCGCCGTCAGTCACCTCCTCGCGGAGTTCGAGGGCGAGGGCGCGCACGCCGGCGCCCACCCCGAGCAGGGCCGGAACGCCGTGCAGGCGATGGCGACGGCCGTCCAGAACCTCTACGCCATCCCCCGCCACGACGACGGGGCGACTCGCGTGAACGCGGGTCGCGCGGGCGGCGGGACGGCGACGAACATCATCCCCGAGGACGCCTTCGTCGAGGGCGAGGTCCGGGGCGAGACGACGGAACTGATGGAGTACATGAAGGCGAAGGCCGACCGCGTCGTCCGGTCGGCCGCGGAGATGCACGAGTGCTCGGTCGAGACCCACACCGAGGGCGAGGCGCCGAGCGCGGAGAGCGACCAGGTGCTCGTGGACGCCTTCTCGGCGGTCGCCGGCGAGCACGCGGGCGTCGACACCGTCGTCGACCGAGACGCGCTCGGCGGCAGCGAGGACGCGACCTACCTCATGCAGCGCGTCCAGGACCACGGCGGACTCGCGTGCTACGTCTGCGTCGGCACCGACCACCCCGGCGGCCACCACACGCCGACGTTCGACGTCGACGAGCGCTCGCTCCCCGTGGGCATCGACACGCTCACCGACGCCATCCGGGGCGTGGCGGCCGACCGTCCCTGACGACGCCCCCGCTCCCTGAGTCGGCCTAGCTTCTTGTAGTCAAGTGGCGAACACGTACGCATGAGCGACGCGACCACCCGCCGTGGTTTCCTCGCCGGCATCGCGGGCGCCGGCGGCCTGGCTGCGACGGGCACGGCAGCCGGCCAAGAGCAGACGACCACCGTCGACATGACCGACGGCCTCGTCTTCGACCCCGCGGAGGTCACCGTCCAGGTCGGCACGGAGGTGGTCTGGGAGAACGTCGGGTCGGTCGGGCACTCCGTCACGGCGTACGCGGACGAGATCCCCGAAGGAGCCGCGTACTGGGCGTCCGGTGACCTCGAGAGCGAGTCGGCCGCCCGCAGCGCCTACCCGGGCCAGGGCGACGTGCCCGGCGGAGAGAGCTACAGCCACACCTTCGAGACGACGGGCACCCACGGGTACTTCTGCATCCCCCACGAGGCCGTCGGGATGGTCGGCGAAGTCGTCGTCACGGAGGACGCGCCGCCCGAGGACACCGGCTTCGAGTCCGCGCTCCCGAACAGCGCGCGAACGCTCGCTGTCGGACTCGTCGCTGCGCTCGTGACCGTCCTCGGGTTCGCGTGGGCGCTGTTGAAGTACGGCGGCGACTACGGAGAAGGCGACGGCGAGGTCTAGTACTTCGGGTCGGCGCCCGTGACCTCGTAGACGTCGGCCATGATGTCGTCGCGGCGGTCCTGCCAGGTCGGCAGGCCGTCGGGCGAACTCGGGTAGTCCTGGTAGTGCTCCAGGAGCCGGTCGGCCTGCTGTTTCGCGCGGTAGAAGTCACGGATCTCCGACCAGTAGCCGAAGGACTTCAGCGCCGTCACGAGCTTGAGTTTGAGGCCGAACTGGGTGCTGCCGTCGTACAGTGCCTCGGCGAGCTTCTGGCCGGGTAGGGAGGCCAGCAGCCCCATCAGGTCGTCGACGTCGATGGCCGTCGACATGATGTTGTAGACGTCCAGCGCGGCGTACCGCGCGCCGAAGTGGTCCATGACGTTCTCGTTGTACTCCCAGAGCATCGACTCGGAGACGTCGCCGGTCTCGACGGCACGGATGGCGCGCTCGCCCGCGTACTTCCCGGCGTACGCGGCGCCCGCGATGCCGCCGCCCGTCGTCGGATTCACGTGGCCGGCGGCGTCACCGACCGCGACGAACCCGGGCGCGGTCGCGGAGTCGTAGGGCCGGCGGGTGGGGAGCGCGGCGCCGAGCTTGTCCTTGACCTCGGCGCCCTCGAACTCGGGGCGCTGGCGGAGGTCGGCTTTGAGGTCGTCGACGAGCTGCATCGGCTCCTCGTTCATCTGGAAGCCGAGGCCGGCGTTGATCTCCGTGTCCGTGCGCGGGAAGTACCAGAGGTAGCCGGCGGCGCGGTCGGTCGGCTTGAAGACGAGCGCGTCGTCCCACTCGACCGGCTCCGGAACCTCGACAATCTCGCGGTAGGCCGAACAGAACTGCGAGTACGAGACGTTCGTGTCGAAGGTGGCGTCGGCGACGTCGACCTTGTCCTGGAGGACGGACAGCGAGCCCGCGGCGTCGACGACCACGTCGCCGACGAACTCGACGACGCGACCGTCGCTCTTTCCTTTCACGCCGGTGACGCGGCCGGAGTCGTTCTGGACGACGTCCTGGACGACGACGTCGTAGCAGAAGTCGACGCCCGTCTGCTCGGCGCCGTCGATGACACAGCGGCCGTACTCCCAGCGGTCGATGACCGCGAGCTCGCCCGGCACCGGAATCTCGAGGACGGTGTCCTCCCGGGGAATCTCGAAGCGGCCGTGGTCGACGCCCGTGTTCGTGAACGCGGGTTCGAGCTGGGACTTCGGGATGACCTCGGGGAAGTTGTCGGCACCCTTGAGCGCGTCACCGCACGCGATGTGGCCGGCCTCCTCCTCGGTCTTCCGCTCGACGATGGCGACGTCGTACCCCGCGTCGGCGACTGTCGCCGCAGTGTAGCAGCCGGACGTGCCGGCGCCGACGACGACGACGTCGTACTCGTGGGTGGGCATACCCCCGAGTTGCTGTCCGCGAGGAAAACTCTTTATGACGACACCCCGCCGCGGGAAATCCGTCGCCGGAGCGGGGACACGGGGGTGGAAAGCGTTTTGTCGGCGCTCGCACAATCCGCTGGCATGACCGACTACACCGTGGAGTTCGCCGGCACCGGCGAGACCATCGAGGTGTCGGACACCGAGACCGTCCTGAAGGCGTGCCTGCGGGAGGGCATCGCCCAGGAGTACTCCTGCCGCGTCGGCATGTGTCTCGCGTGCTCCGCGAAGATCGAGGAGGGCGACGTCACCCAGCCCGCCGCCCGCGGCCTCACCGACGAGGAGGCCGAGGAGTACGCGCTCACCTGCATGGCGCGGCCGCAGAGCGACCTCGTGCTCGACCGCGGGAAGTACCCGCCGAGCATCGAGGAGGACGCCGCCGCAGCCGACCAGGCCGCCGCCGACGACGACTGACAGCCGACGCTTTCTGTTCCGGTTCGCCTACTCCACGGACGACACCGCGCAGTTGTTCGGGCCGCGCTCCAGTTCCAGGGCCTCGTCGTCGAGCGTTTCCCGGCCCAGATTCACGCCAACAATCTCCTCGTCGTTCGCGGGCCGCGGCGGGAGGTCCGTCGTGACGCGGTCGACGAACGCCCCGCGGTCCAACTCCAGCAGCGACAGTCCGTCCCGGACCTCGCCGAGCGAGCGCGCGAATCCGCCGTCCGGTCCGTCGCGCGCCGTCGACGGTTCGACGTGTCCCGGGAGCACTCGCGCGTCGTCGTCCCTGTCGAACAGTCGCTGGAGGGTGTCGTACTGCCGGCCGGCCAACTCCCGGGCGGCGTCCTCGGATTCGAGGTCGGGGCGGCCGACGCTGTCGAGGAACAGGCAGTCGGCCGTCAGCAGGTCCGCTCCCCACGCGAGCGTGACCTGTTCGGTGGTGTGCCCGGGCGCGTGCTCGACGGTCAGCGCGCGCTGGCCGACTGGGAGTTCGTCCCCGTCGCCGACCAGGGTGGCGTCGTAGCTCAGGCCGCGGTCGGTCGCGCCCTCGGGAAGCACGCGCTCGGCACCCGTCGCGTCGGCGAGCGCTCGGACGCCCGAGACGTGGTCGGCGTGGACGTGCGTGTCGACGGCGTACTCGATGGACGCGCCGCTGTCTTCGGCGGCCGCGACGTACTCGTCGACGGCCGCAGCCAGGGGGTCGACGACGGCCGCCTCGCCGCCGTCGGCCAGGAGGTACGAGAGGCAGCCACTGGACGGCCGCTCGAACTGGACGACGCTGTTCCCGAGGTCGTGGGCGACGACGAGGTCGCCCCAGGCCGCCATGCCGCCGGCGAGGTTCACGGCGTCGACGTCCTCGCGCCGGAGGTCCTCGGCGACCTCGGCGCTGGCCTCGCCGACCGCGCAGACCACGACGAGCGGTTCCCGGAGGTCGTCGGGGAGGAGGCTCGCCGCGTCGCCGGTGACGCCCGCGGCCACGAACTCCATGTACGGGACGTGGTCGGCGGTGACGCCGGGGCCGTCGACGTGCCAGAGTTCGAACTCGTCGCGGTCCCGAACGTCGAGGACGCTCGCGCCGCCCTCGCGGATTCGCTCGTGGAGCTCGCGGGCGGAGATGGCTGGCGCGCTCATACCCCTCAGTTGGGCGCCCGGGGGCAAAAGCTCACGTCGACCGCCGACGAAGACGACTGCATGGACGCCGACAGCTTCCCGGACGCGGTCGAGGCGGCGAAGCAGACCGAACTCGACCGCCTGGGCTCCTCGAAGCGTCTGGTCGCCGTCACGGGCGCGGACCTCTCCCCGGATACCGTCCTCGAACGCGCGGCCGCCAGTGAAGCCGCCGCCGCGAGCGTCTTCGCTGACCTCGCCGACGCAAGCGAGGACGAGGCTGCCGAGACGTTCGCGAGCCTCGCCGAGACGGAGCGCGACCACTACGAGACGGTCACCGACGAACTCGGCGAGGACGCGGCCGCCGAGGCGGGCGCCGTCCACGCGCTCCTCCGGGAGCAGGACGACGCAGTATCGCGGGCGGGTGCGACCGTCGGGCGGGGCCTCGTCGCCGACCGCACGCTCGCGCAGTTCGTCGGGTTCTTCGTGAACGACGCCGACGAGGCCCGCGCGGACCTGTTCCGGGGCCTCCGAGGGGACACGCGCCGGGACACCGACCGCGCTCTCGAACTCCTGGCGTCCCACTGCGACTCTGACGGGGACTGGGAGCGCGCCGAGGCCGCCGCCACCGGCGCCATCCAGGCGGCCTACGACGAGTACGTCGCCGCCCTCGGCGAGCTGGGCGTTGACGCGAAGTCGGTCTGCTGACTCGGAACCGCTTTATCGGACGCCCACGAGGGGGCGACGTGGTCGCACTCCGTCGCTTCGCCGACCGGTGGCTCGCGCTCTCGCTCGCCATCAGCCCGCTGTGGACGACGGTGGGCGCCACGAGCGTCGGCTACTCGGCGGCGTGGGCGGGCGCTCTGGCCTCCATCACGTTGCTCGCTGCCGCCCTCGTCTGGGTCGGCCCGAGTCACGACAGCGACGACGTCTGGCGGTTCGGCGCCGCGACCCTGCTCGGCGATGTCGCCGTCTCGCTCACACTCGAACACGGCCTCGGCCTCCGCCTCGTCGACCACCCGGTCGCCGGAGTCGGCGTCTGGGTGGCGGCGACGGCCGCGGCGTTCGCGTTCGTCGCGTGGCGACGGCGTGACAACTGAATAGCACAAGGCACTTCTCCGCAGTGAGCGAACGACTCGGACGTGAAACGTCGCGCCCTCCTCGCAGTCACCGGTAGCAGCCTCGCCGCCGCCCTGGCCGGCTGTGCCGGACCGTCGTCTACGCCCAGACGCGACACGCGAGCTGACACGACGACCACGACGTTCGACGGAACGCCGGCCGGCGACTTGACGCGCCGCGAGGTTCCGGAACCGCCTGCCGAGGCGTCCGCGGACACCGCCGCCGAGTTCGTGCGGCGGTACGAGCGCGCCGTCCTCCACAACGACGTCGTCGAGGCGGCGCCCGACGACGACCAGCCGGTGCGGATGGCGGTGTCCGCGGTCAGGACGGACGTGCTCGCCGACCTCGGCGGTGGCGGTGACGACGGAGAGGCTGGCGTGCTGGTGGCGAGTGACGGGTCCGCGCGAGTCCAGCGCGAGGACGGCGGCTACAGCCGGTACCGGGCGCTGGTCGTCCACTACGTCGCGGACGGCGCCCACCGGGTCCAGCCGTACAACGGCTACCGGTGCGCGGCGCCAGGCGTCGAGGCGGACCAGACCGAGACCGAGGGCAACCCCGCGAAGCTCCAGTTGTACGACTTCACCGACGGGGAGGGGGCCCGCGTCAGCGTCGCCGTCGACGACCGTGAGACCGGCGAGCGCGCGTTCTTCGAGCGCTACGACTTCGGCGAACTGCGCCTGGTCGTGCAGCCGGGGGTCGTCGCGGAGGCGGGGCGCTTCGACGTCTCCGTCGCCACGCAGGCCGGTCGCGTGGCCTCGCTCACGTGGAGCCCCGAGCCGGAAACGCCGTCGTGGTGGGGGCTGACGGTGTTCGTGCTCCCCGGCGGCGACGTGGTCGCGAGCGTGTTCGACCCCGCAATCCCGCCGTCCTTCGAAGACGACCTCTGCAACGGGCTGGACGACTAGGGGAAGATGCTCTCCGGGAGGTACGCCGTCACCGTCCAGTTCGGCGCGTCGACGACCTGGCTCACTTTGAGGTCGACGATGGCCGAGCAGAGGATGTAGGCTTCGCCCCGCGAGAGCCCGCGCTCCTCGCTGAGGTGCGCAATCATGTGCCGGACGGCCTCTTTCGTCGCGTCCATCAGGTCGTCGGCGATGCCGGTGGTGCCGTACATCGGTTCGTCCTCGCCGGTGGCGGTGTAGGGGTGGTCGGACTCGAGCTCGGGCTGCTCGATGTCCATGTCCGTCCGCACCTCGAAGCGCGCGGTGACGTCCATCGGCGCCTCGATGCCCGTCACGCAGACCTCGCCGTCGCCCTGCGCGGCGTGGCAGTCGCCCGTCGAGAACAGCGCGCCCTCGCACTCCACGGGGAGGTAGACCGTCGACCCCTCGGTGAGGTGTTTCACGTCCATGTTCCCGCCGACGTCCCGCGGCGGGAGCGTGTCGTGTTCGCCGTCCTCGGCGGGCGCGTTCCCGATGGTGCCCGGGAACGGGTCCAGGGGCACCTCGATGCCGTCCACGAAGTGCCCGACGTCGCCGTCGAGGTCCCAGGCGTGGTAGCCGGACTCCTCGAAGTCCTCCGGGAGCAGCCCGAGGCCCATGTCGCCGGGCATGAAGCCGGTGTACCCCCAGCCGTGGTGTTCGAAGTCCAGTAGCTCTACCTCGAGGACGTCGCCGGGTTCGGCGCCCTCGACGTACACCGGACCGGTCAGCGGGTGGACGGGGTCGAAGCTCACGTTCCCGAAGTCCTCTGCCGTCGAGTCCATTCCGACCTGGCCGTCGACCGCGTCCCGGCACTCGAACGTCACGACGTCCCCGGATTCGATGGAGGCGACGGGGTCGAGGGAGTTGTCCCAGGCGTGGTGGACGTTCTGGTCGTCGTCGCTCAGCTCGTAGTCCGGACTGTTGTCTGTTGACATACACCGAACACTTTCGACGGAGCCAGCATAAAGTCGAACCCGGATTGTACCGGGTCACCGTGCGCTCTCCGGGGCTACGCTTCGTCGAACGTAGTGAGACGGTCGCTCACTTCGTTCGCGCTGCGACTCACTCGCTCGACGAGTCGTTTCACTCCTCGTCGAACAGCGTCTCGCCATCGACCATGTGCGCCTCGACGGCGTCCATGTCCAGCGTCAGGCCGAGGCCGGGCTTCTCGGGAATCTCGATGTAGCCGTCTTCGATGACGTCCTCCTCGACGAGGTCCGACCACCAGTCGAGTTCGTAGCTGTGGTACTCGACGGCGAGGCTGTTCGGGATGGCGGCGCCGACGTGCGCGCTCGCCATCGTCGCGACCGGCGAGGAGACGTTGTGCATCGCCACCGGGACGTAGTACTGGTTCGCGACGTCCGCGATCTTCCGGGTCTCGCGCATCCCGCCGACCTTCGGGAGGTCGGGCGCCACGATGTCGACGGCCTGGTTCTCGATGAGGCGGCGCTCTTCGGTCACGCGGTAGCGGTTCTCGCCGACCGCGATGGGCGTCGTCGTGGACTTCGTGACCTCCTCCTGGACCTCGAGGTTCTCCGGCGGCACGGGGTCCTCGAGCCACCAGACGTCGTACTCCTCGAGTTCGCTCGCGAGGCGCTTCGCGCTCCCGCCGGAGAACGTCCAGTGGCAGTCGAAAGCGACGTCCGCTCGGTCTTTGACGCGCTCGGTGACTGCCTCCACGATGTCGACCTTGTGCCGAATCTCGCCCGGGCGCAGGTGGCGGTTCGCGCGGTCCTTCTCCAGCCCCGACGGCACGTCGAGGTCGAACTTGAGGGCGTCGTAGCCGAGTTCCTCGACGACGCGCTCGGCCTCGTCGGCGCACGCCTCGGGGTCCGCTTCTTCCTCGGTGTGACAGTCACAGTAGACCCGGACCTCGTCGCGGTACTTCCCGCCGAGCAACTGGTAGGCGGGGGCGCCCAGGACCTTCCCGGCGACGTCGTGGAGCGCGAGTTCGATGCCGGAGATGGCAGTAACAGTAACGCCCTCGACGGAGCCCTCGCCGCTCATCTTCTGGACGAGGTGTTCGAACAGGCGGTCGATGTCGAGGGGGTTCTCGCCGACGACGAACGGCTTCATGCGCTCGATCAGTTCGGGGACGCCGGCGCCCCAGTAGGCTTCGCCGGTGCCGACGACGCCCGCGTCGGTGTAGACGCGCACGAGCGTCCAGGGGAAGTTCCCGTCGACCATCGTCGTCTGAACGTCCGTGATTTCGAGGTCGCGGGGCGCGGGTCGCGCGCCGTCGACGCCCATCGTCCCGGCGGAGAGCTCCCGCATCGTGTACTCCGCGTTCGGGTCGTGGAGGTCGCTGTAGTCGACAGTCATGACTGAACGTTCACTCGGTTCGGTGTAAATCTATGGCTTTACAGCAGGTCCAGGTCGGCGAGGTCTGTCTCCAGGCGCGCGCGCTGCTCGGCGTCCATGCCGCGGAGCGGCGAGCGCAGCGGCCCCGCGTAGAACCCCTGGAGGTCGAGGGCGGTCTTCACGCCTGCCATGTAGGGCCCGCGCTTGAGCGCCGACCGGACCTCGTAGACGGTGCTCTGGAGGTCCCGAGCGCGCTCGCGGTCGCCGTCGTCGTAGGCCTCGTAGAGGTCCACGACCAGTTCCGGGAAGGCGTTCGCGACGGCCGAGACCATCCCCGCGCAACCGAGGTCCAGTCCCGGCGCGAGCAGCGAGTCCGACCCCGCGAGGAAGGTCAGTTCGGGGTGGGCGTCGACTGCCTGTCCGAGCCACGGGACGTCCTTCGAGGAGTCCTTGAGACCGACCACGTTCTCGATGGCGGCCAGTTCGTCCAGGGTCTCCAGCGAGAGCGCGTTGCCGGTCTTCGACGGGATGTGGTAGACGTAGACGGGACAATCGACGGCACTGGCGACCTCCCGGTAGTGTCGGACTGCGGCCTCGCCGTCGAGTGGGTAGTAGTACGGCGTCACGACGACGACGCCGTCCGCGCCGACCGACTCGGCGTGCTCGGCGTGCGCGACCGTCTGCCGGGTCGACGGCGCGCCGACGCCCGCGATGACCGGCACCTCGCCGCCGACCTCGTCGACGACCGCGTCGACCACTCGGTCGCGCTCGTCGGGCGCCAGCAGCGGGAACTCGCCGTTCGTGCCGAGCGGGAAGACGCCGTGGGCGCCGGCGTCGACGACGAACCGGGCGTGGTCGGCCGTCGTTTGGACGTCCAGCGACTCGTCCTCGTCGAAGGCCGTGACCGTCGGCGGGACGACGCCGTGGAGGTCCAGCGGGTCGTCGCTCCCGGGAGCGGGCGCGTGCGTGGGCATGACTGGTGGGTTGCCCGCCGCCAGCATAAGCGTCGGGATTCCACGACGACTATTCCGGAACTGAGTAAACTTTTAGTCAGTGCGGTCGCTGAGGGGTACCATGGACGTCGAGGTGAAGCTCACCGGCACGCTCTCCGCCCGCACGGGCACCCACCACGCCCGCGTCGGCGTCGGGTCGGACGCCACCGTCACGGACGTCGTGGACGCGCTCGCCGAACAGTTCGGGCCGCAGGTCCGCTCGGGCGTCATCGTCGGCTCCCGACTCCGCACGGACACGGTGGTCGTCCGGGAGTCACCTGACTCGGAGACGCTGTCCGCCGGCAGCAACGTCCGGGACGGCGACACCGTGCGCTTCCAGCTCGCCTGAGCATCGCCTCGGCCACTTCTGCACTGCGTCCGTCACGGAGCGAGCCCGTTCCGTTCGAAAATAGGCAGTCGTGCAGCGACGCCGCTACCCGAGGATGTACCGCATCCAGGGGTACCGCTCGATGAGCGGTCGCCCGCCGACGTCGTACTGTTCGATGTAGGCGTCGAGGCCGAGGATGCGGCCCGCGCCGAACGCGGCGACGGCGAGGAACGTCAGCATGTACGCGAAGTCGCCGTTGATGTAGCCGTGGCTGATCTCCCAGTTCCCGAGGTAGAACAGCAGCATCATGAACGCGCCGAAGAACGCCGCGAGGCGCGTGAACGCGCCGACGATGAGGCCGAGACCGATGAACAGCTCGCCCCACGGCACGGCGACGTTGACGAAGTCGACGAACCACGGCGTGGTCCCCATCGAGACGAAGAGGTCGGCGACGGGGCTGCCGTTCGCGGGCGGCGCGTTCGTGAGGTAGCCGGCGGCGTCGAAGCCCCCCGAGAGCACCTTGTCGATGCCGCTCTGGAAGAACGCCAGCCCCATCATCAGCCGCAGCGCGAGGATGAACCACACGCTGAGCGTGTGGAGGCGGCCCTCCGCCGTGAAGCCGCCGACCGTGCTCCTGATTGTCACTTCTTCGGATGACATAGTGTATGGATACAAAGTATCGGGTATAAGAGTTCCCCCCGGGTATCGGGGCGGTTACCGTGCTCCCGGGCCCGCATTCACTCGGCGTCGAACCGGTCGAGCGCCCAGATGGTTCGCAGCACCTCGTCGGCCGCGCCCTCGTCGAAGACGAGTTCGTCCGTGGCCTCGACGTGGTCGAGCACCCGGCGGGAGGCGTGCTCGGGGGCGGCGGCGATACCGGCGTCGTGGTCGTGCACGTACTCCATCACGCGCAGGTCGCTCTTCGAGTCGCCCATCACGAGCGCGAACGGGTCGTCGACGTCGAGCACGTCCAGGGCGGCCTCGACACCGACGACCTTGTTGAGTTCGCGGGACGCGATTTCGGCCGCGTCGGCTTCGTAGTACGCCACGTCGACGCGTTCCAGGGTCTCCCGGAGGGCCTCGGGAACGCTCGACGGGTCTCCGGCCGGTGCTCCCTCGGCCTCCAGGACGCCCGCGATTTCCGGGTCGGCGTCGGCGTAGTACGCCCGGACGGCTTCGGTGTCGGCGTTCAGGCAGTCCGCGAGCAGGTCGAGGAGGTGGACGAGCGCGTCGTCGATGAGGTCGCGGGCACGCTCGCTGCCGGTCTCGTAGTTCGGCTTGAGCGTGACGTTGAACTCGTTGCCCTGGAGGTGACAGCCTCGCCGGACGTCGTCGGGCGCGGACGGGAGCACGCGGGAACGCACCTCGTCGAAGATGTCCCTGACGTCGGCGTCGAGGTCCTCGTACAGGAGTTGCTTCGTGTCCGGTCCGTGGCCGGGCGTGAACACGCCGGTCCCCGCCTCGTAGACGACCGAGAGGTCGCCGGAGTGGACGAGTTCGTCGCCGAGTCCCTGGCTCAGGAAGCCCTTGACGTTCTCCAGGGTCTGCCCGGTGCAGATGACGATGGGGACGCCGGCCTCGTGGAACTCCGTGAGGAGGTGGAGTGTCTCCCGGGGGATCTCGTTGTCCGTACTCCCGGCCGAGCGCAGGGTCTCGTCGACGTCGAGCACGAGGACGTTGACCGCGCGGCCGTACTTTCCGAGGAGGTCGAGGGCGGTGAACGCCTGGTCGCGGGTGGCGCGCGCGGCGACCTCCGCGAACGCGGGGTTCTCGGGGAACGCCGCACTGATCTCGTCCTTGCTGTCGGCGAGTTCCTCGCTGGCGGACTCCCAGTACTCGAGGGCGACGCGGGAGTCGACCGGCGGGAAGAGGTCCACGAAGTCCTGGTGGGCGCGGAGAGAGTCGGCGTCGAAATCGGCGTAGAGCGCGTACAGCCGGTCGTGGCGCTGCATACCGGGGGCAGGGGCGGCACGCACTTGAATGCCAAGTTCTGATAGAAAATTACTCGGAGTGGAATAAATTTTGTACGTGGGGCGTGGAGTGTGGGACATGGACGCGATAGTCGTGACGCGGGACGACCGACAGCCGCGGGTCGTCGACCGACCGCGACCGGAACCCGGCCCCGGTGAGGTGCTCGTGCGCACGCTGCGCGTGGGCGTCGACGGCACCGACCACGAGGTCGTCGCCGGCGACCACGGCGGCTTCCCCGAGGACTCGGACGAACTCGTGCTCGGCCACGAGGCGGTCGGCGTCGTCGCCGACCCGAACGGTACCGGCCTCGCCGAGGGACAGGTGGTCGCCCCGACCGTCCGACGACCCCGTGGCGACCCCTCGGCTGAGTTCGAGCGCGGCGAACCGGACATGGCCGCCCCGGGCGACTACGTCGAGCGCGGCATCGACGGCGCCGACGGCTTCATGGCGGAGTACTTCACCAGCCCCGCGGACTACCTCGTTCCCGTTCCCGACGACCTCGCCGAACTCGGGTTCCTCGTCGAACCCATCTCCATCACGGAGAAAGCCCTCGAACTCGCGTTCGCGTCGCGGTCCACGTTCGACTGGCAGCCGGAGACCGCGCTGGTTCTCGGGAATGGCTCGCTCGGCCTGCTCACGCTCGCGATGCTCGACCGGCGCGAGGAGTTCGACTCGCTGTACTGCCTGGGACGCCGGGACCGCCCCGACCCGACCATCGACGTCGTCGAGGAACTCGGCGCGACGTACGTCGACTCCCGGGAGACGCCCGTCAGCGAGATTCCCGACGCCCACGAGCCCGCGGACCTCGTCTACGAGGCGACCGGGCACGCCAAACACGCCTTCGAGAGCGTGACGGCGCTCGCGCCGAACGGCGTCGGCGCGCTCCTGGGCGTCCCCGCCGCCGGCTGGACGTTCGAGGTCCCCGGCAGCGACATTCACCGGGAACTCGTCCTCCAGAACAAGGCGGTCGTCGGGAGCGTGAACTCGAACGCCGGCCACTTCGCGAACGCGATCGAGACGCTCGCCGGCCTCCCGGACTGGCTGCTCGACGACGTGGTGACGGGCGTCCACGGACTCGACGACGTCGAGGCAGCGTTCCGCGACGACGAAACGACCATAAAAACGGCGCTGCAATTCGACACTCAATGAAGAACGTGGACGACCTCATCGACGACGCGGCGGAGCTCGCCGCCCGCGGCCTCTCCCGCGGCGAGATTGCCGACGAACTCAACGTCTCCCGCGAGACCGCGTCCTGGCTCGTGGAGCGCGCGGACACCGCCGCCTCCGTCGACTCCGGGGGGAGCGACGGCGGCGACGACGGCGGCGGCCCCCAGGACGTTCACGTCGACTGGAGCAACATCGGCGAGGCGGGCGCGCGCCTCTCGGCCATCGGCGTCGCGCTCGCGGACGCGCTCCGGGACCACAGCCACGACGTCGGCCTCGTCGTCGGCATCGAGAAGGCGGGCGTCCCGCTCGCGACGGTCGTCGCGAACGAACTGGCGACGGACCTGGCGACGTACACGCCCCGCAAGCACCAGTGGGAGGAAGGCGACATGGCGGACCTCGGCGGGAGCTTCTCCCGGAACTTCGCGCAGGTCGAGGGCCGGAACTGCTTCGTCGTCGACGACACCGTCACCTCGGGGACGACGATGACCGAGGCCGTCGACGCCGTCCGAGAAGCGGGCGGCGACCCCGTCGCGTGCGGCGTCCTCGCGGACAAGCAGGGCCTCGGCGACGTGGACGGCGTCCCCATCGAGGCACTGCTGCAGGTCATCCGGGTCGGCAGCGACGACTGACGCAAGGCCTTTCCTCGCCGAACACCGAGTCCGAGTATGGCATTCGACCCCCTCGACTCCTCGATGGACCAGGAGGCCGTCGACGACATCGTCGACGCCGCCATCGAGAACAACGACGTCGTGCTGTTCATGAAGGGGACACCCGCCGCGCCGCAGTGTGGGTTCTCCGAGCGCGCGATTCGCCTCGTCTCGGAGTACCGACCGGACGTCCACACCGTCGACGTCCTCCAGAGCACGGAGGAGTTCCGGACCGCCCTCGACCGCCACAGCGGCTGGGAGACTACCCCGCAGACGTTCGTGGAGGGCGAGTTCGTCGGCGGCAGCGACATCCTCGCGGAACTCGAAGAGCGCGGCGAACTCGCCGACGAACTGAACGCCGACGACGTCGACCCCGACGCAGTCGACGACGGGACCGACGACCTCGACGCGGACATCGACGCGCCGTTCTGAGACACGGGAGGCGTGAACGCCTCTCTCCGTCCGAATCCTCCCCCCGAAGCGATTCTCCGGTCCTCACGACTCGACGAACACACCCCGAAGCACCCCACGACATGGTTTAACATGCCACGGAACGTAGCTCCGGACGTATGGCTCTCGAATCAGACCCCCCGGACCCCAGCAACCCGATAGACGGCAACAAGGACGAACGCGAACTCCCCATCGGCGAGGCGGCGAACGTCGACACTCGCGAACACGCGATGTGGCGGTGTGGCAACTGCGGCGAGATGGGGCGACTCGAGGAGATGCTCCCCGAGTTCTGTCCCGACTGCACCGCTCCCAGAGAGGAGCTGTACTACTGGGAGGAGGACTGACTGCTGGGCTCGACTCGCCACAACCCTCGTAGTACCGAGCATCCGCGAGCGCCGTCGGCGCTCGCGGTTCACCGCGCGAACGGAGTGAGCGCGGGACGTTTTTAGCGTAGCTTTTTGCGAGGCGAGTTCCCGCAGTGAGCGGCGCTACGCGCCGCGAACGAGGAAACCCGTCGAAGTAAAAAGGTACGTTAGTAGATCAGTTCGTCGTCGTTCTCCACCATGTAGACGGTGCGGGCGCAGATGTTGACCGCGTGGTCACCGATGCGCTCGAGGTCTCGCACCGTCAGCAGCATCCGGGAGACCTCCTGCATGAGGGGTTCGACCTCGTCGTCGGCGGTGGCGTCGTCGATCTCGGTCTCGATGAGGTCGCGCATGACCATCTCGGAGGCCCGCCGGCAGCGGTCGTCGAGGTCGTCGTCGCGCCCGGCAATCTCGTAGCAGGCGTCGACGTCCTCGTCGGCGTAGGCGAGCATGGCGTCCTCGACCATCTCGATGGTGGTGTCGCCGATGGCCTGGATGTCGACCTCGGGGAACATGTCGCGTTCCGCGTCGAGGGTGTACTCGGCGAGGTTGGTGGCGAGGTCGCCGATGCGTTCGAGGTCGGTGATGATCTTGAACGAGGACGCGATGAGCCGGAGGTCGCCGGCGACCGGCTGCTGGAGCGCGAGCAGGTCGATACAGTCGTCCTCGAGGTCGAGGTAGAGCTGATTGATCTCGTCGTCGCCCTCGATGACGTCCCAGGCGGTGTCGTCGTCCTTCTGCGCCATGGCCTCCATGGCCATGCGGAGTCGGTCGGTGACGACTTCGCTCATGTAGAGGACGTCGCTCTGCAGCGTCTCGAGCTTCTCCTGGTAGCTGTCTCGTGCCATGTTTGTTACCCGAACTTGCCCGTGATGTAATCTTCGACGCGCTGGTGCTCGGGGTTCTCGAAGATGGCCTCGGTGTCTCCGAACTCGACGAGCTCCCCGCCCGTGAGGAAGACGGCGGTCTTGTCGCTGATGCGGGCGGCCTGCTGCATGTTGTGCGTGACGATGACGACCGTGTAGTCCTCGGCGAGCTCCTCGATGAGGTCCTCGACCTGGCTCGTCGCCACGGGATCGAGCGCCGACGCGGGCTCGTCCATCAGCAGGACCTCGGGGTCGGGTGCGATGGCGCGCGCGATGCAGAGCCGCTGTTGCTGACCGCCGGACAGCTCTAGGCCGGAGCTGTCGAGCTGGTGGCTGACCTCGTCCCAGAGCGCCGCCCGCTTCAGTGACTCCTCGACGATCTCGTCGTAGTCGCCCTCGACGTTCTGGATGTCGAGGCCGTACGCGACGTTGTCGTAGATGCTCTTCGGGAACGGGTTCGGCTCCTGGAACACCATGCCGACCCGGCGCCGGAGCGCGACCGGGTCGACGTCGTCGTCGTAGACGTTCTTTCCGCGCAGGGAGAGTTCGCCCGTCACGCGGCAGGCGTCGATGCGGTCGTTCATTCGGTTGATGCACCGGAGGAACGTCGACTTCCCGCAGCCCGACGGCCCGATGATGGCGGTCACGCGGTTCTCGGGGATGTCGATGTCGATGCTATCGAGGGCCTGTTCCTCGCCGTAGAAGACGTCGAGGTCACGCGACCGGATGATGGGGTCCGGGGTGGTGGTCGAGTCGTGGTTGCCGGTCGCGCCGGCGACGTCCGTCTCGATGGCCATCTCGTCGTTCGTGGGGTCGGCGGTCGTCCCGCCGTCCGGTTCGGCTGTCGTCTCTGATGAGTTCTCTGTCATTGTGTAGTCAGTCTCCCACCTGGTACTTGTTTCTGAGGACGATGGCGATGGAGTTCATCGCGAGCAGCACCGCGACCAGCACAACGACGCCGGCCGGCACCACCTTGTTGTAGAAGTCCGGGCCGGCGTAGAGGCTGGACCACGCGTACACCTGCAGGGGCATCGCACTGGCGGCCTCCGAGATGCCCGTCGGCAGCGAGTACTTCACGTTCGGCGCGCCGATCATGATGAGCGGTGCCGTCTCGCCGATGGCGCGGCCGAGCGCGAGGATGGTCCCGGTGAGGATGCCGGAGAACGACCGAGGTAGCACGACGTTCTTGACGGTCTGCCACTTGGTCGCGCCCATCCCGTAGGAGGCCGCGCGCTGCTCCTCGGGCACCGACCGGATGGCCTCCCGGGCGGAGATGATGACGATGGGGAGGATGAGCAGGCCGAGTGTGACCCCGCCGAGCAGGACAGTGCCGGCCGACTGTCCGAGGTAGGTGACGAACAGCCCGAGGCCGAGCAGGCCGTAGACGACGGAGGGGACGCCAGCGAGGTTCGAGATGTTGACGTCGATGGCGCGCGTGAAGCGGTTGTCCGGCGCGTACTCTTCGAGGTAGACGGCGGCGCCGACGCCGACCGGGAACGCGAAGACGGCGACGGTCACCATCAGGAGGATGGAGCCGCCGATGGCCGGGTAGAAGCCGGCGTCGTCCGCGTTGTTGCTGTGTGCGCTCGTGAGGAACGCCCAGTCGACCCACGACTGCGGGCCGGCGAACGCGAGAACGTCGACGGCGAACGCGCCGACGAGTACGCCGCCGACTACCGTGGCCGGGACCAGGAGCCCGACGCGCTCTTCGGGGACGTTGACCGCGACGTTCGCCACGTAGATGACCGGCGGGACGAGCCCGACGGAGGTGACGACGGTCGCCGGGAGCGGGTCGACGCCGAGGGCCGGGCCGACGACGCCGCCGACTGCGGCGACGGCGAAGACGCCGACGCCGGCGAGAAGCTGCGTGCGGCGGCCGCGGTCACGGCCGACCACTCTGCCGCCGACGACGGCCAGCGGGCCGCCGACGGTCAGCGCGACGAGCAGCCACGGCGCGGGCGCCACGGGGACGCCAGCGAGCAGGCCGAAGACACCCGGGGCGACGGCCGGGAGCCCGGCGGCCGCGCCGAGTGGTCCGGGGACGCCGAACAGCGAGAGGTAGAACGCCGCGACGGTCGCGACGAACTGGCCGGCGAACGGAATCCGGTGGTCGTAGGCGACGACCGCGAGCGTGACGGCGCTCGGCACCGCGAGCGCGACGAGGAACGCCAGCCACGTCAGCGGCTTGACAATGTCGACGAAGATCATCGCCGCGCCCCCGCTGAACATCAGTGCGACGGCGACCAGGCCGATGGCGAGCACGCCGGTCTGGAACGCTTCCTCGTCGCGACGGTAGACGTAAGCTCCCGCCGCCAGCGTCGGGACGACCAGCGTCAGGAAGAACGTCAGGTGCCAACCGGGGTCGGCGGTCAGCGGCTGGATTGCGTCGTTGGCGACGTAGACCAGGAGGATGGTGACGAAGACGATGCCGAACAGGGTCGCCGCCAGCAGGAGCGCCCGGAACAGTCGACCGACGGACCGGCTGACCTGCCCGAACCCTTCGGTGACGTCGGTGGTAGTGTCCGCCGCCATCTCAGTACTCCTCCCTGTACCGCTGTGCGACGACGTCGCTGATGACGTTCATGACGAGTGTGATGACGAAGAGTGTGATGCCGATGGCGAACACGCTCTGGAAGGCGATGCCACCGCCGGTGACGTCGCCGCCGACGAGCTTGACCATCGCGGCGGTCATCGGGAGCGCGCGCTCGGTGTACGCAGCGGGGTTGATGACGTTCAGGAACTGGGCGGTCGACCCGGCAGCGATGGTGACGGCCATCGTCTCGCCGATGGCTCGCGAGAGCGCGAGGATGAACGACGAGAAGATGCCCGACAGCGACGCGGGGACGACGATGCCCGTCGACACCTCGAACTTCGTCGCGCCCATGCCGTAGCCGGCCTGCCGGAGCGCCTCCGGGACGGCCGACATCGCGTCCTCGCTGATGGACGCGACCATCGGGATGATCATGATACCGACGACGATGCACGCCGACAGGATGTTGAAGGTCCCGAGCCCCGGAACGAACGGCTGGAGCGCGGGCGTGATGTAGATGATGGCGAAGAACCCGTAGACGACTGTCGGGATGCCCGCCAGTATCTCGAGGCCGGGCTTGAGGACGCCGCGCAGCCGCGGGCTGGCGTACTCGCTGAGGTAGATGGCGGTGCCGACGCCCAGTGGGAGGGCGATGAGCGACGACCCGATCATGATCATCAGCGTCGCGGACACGAGCGAGAGCACGCCGAAGCTCCCCTCGGTCGGTGCCCAGTTCGTGCCGGTGAGGAACTCGACGACGCTCGCCGTCTCGCCGGTGACGCCGACCAGCGGCGCGGAGAAGGTGAAGAACTTCGCCGCTTCGGTCGTCAGCAACACGATGAGGCCGATAGTCGTGGCTATGGAGAGCGCTGCACAGACGAAGAAGAACGACCGGGAGAGTAACTCGGGGGGCGCGTTCTGTGTTCGTCTCGTGAGCGCCTCCTCGAGACTGTCTCCGCTCATTGGTTTGATTCGGTCATAGTATCCCTATAAGCGCTTCGTTGGGCGTCTCGCGGCTAGTTGGAGGCGTCCTCGATGGCGGCTTCGAGGGTGTCGAGCTGTTCTTGCTGGTCTTCCTCGTCGAGCGGGACGTAGCCGACGTTCTCGGCGACAATCTTCTCGCTGGTGGATTGCTCTAGCCAGAAGCGCGCGAACTCCGCGATGTGCTCTTCGGCGAGCGCGGACTTCGCGGGGTACGTGAACAGCGGCCGCGAGAGCGGGGTGTACTCGCCGCTCCGGGCCGTTTCGAGGCTCGGTTCGACGGGTTCGCCGTCACCGTCGTCGATGGCGAGGGCCTTCACGCGGTTCTGGTTCGTGGAGTAGTAGGCGAACCCGAGGTAGCCCATGGCGTACTGGGAGCCCTCGACGCCCTGGATGATGGTGCGGTCCTGCTCGGTGCCCGAGTAGTTGCTGCCGCTGATGTGGCTGAGCTCCTCGTCGCCGCTGTGGAGGACAGCCTCGATGAAGTAGTCGTAGGTGCCGGAAGCGTCCGAGGGGCCGTACAGCTCGAGGGGCTCGTCCGGCCAGTCGGAGTTGACGTCGGCCCACGTCTCGACGTCGCTCTCCTCGGACCAGATGGTCGCGAGCTCCTCGACGGTGATGGAGTCGATGCCGAGTTCGTTGTTGACGATGACCGTCAGCGCGTCCGTCGCGACGGTGAGTTCGACCGGCTCGACGTCGTTGTCGGCGCACTGCTGTTCCTCCTGCTCGCGGATGGGGCGGGAGGCGTTGTTGAAGTCCGTGTTCCCGGGACAGAAGTGGTTCGCGAAGCCACCGCCGCTGCCCGTCGACTGCATGTTGAACTCGACGTCTCCGTGGGCTTCGCCGACGTCGCCGCCGCGGAAGGCCTCGGACATCGCCGTCGCCAGCGGGAAGACGGTCGAACTGCCGGCGATGTCGATGCTGCCGGAGAGGCCGTCCCCTGAGCCGCTGTCACCCGTGCTCTGGCAGCCTGCGAGTGCGGCCGCGCCGACAGCGCCGACGCCCGCGAGAACTTGACGACGCGTGCGAGTACCGCTTCCGCCTTCGTGTTCTGGCATCGTCGTATCCTGGGCACCATTCGAATAAATACCCTGCTATTATTTCTATATAGCTCTACCCGTGCAGACATTCACACCGTGAATCTCTCTCGAAGTGCACTCCTACTAGTGTTGGCTATCCTCTACTTGATGGTGCTCTACGTGGGGGAAAGTGGAATTAGGTATGGCCTGCTCGTCGACTATGTATCTTGGGAGGGATTTATGGTGGGCTGTTCGATAGGGGGAGGTATGGAACGACGCAAGGTCCAGGTGACGGGCGGCTCCACGTTCACAGTCTCCATCCCGAAAGACTGGGCGCGCGACCACGACGTGGAGGCCGGCGACGAGGTCGGCTTTCACCCCGACAGCGGCTCGCTCCTGTTGACGCCCGTCGACGGGACCGACACCGACGAGGGCACCCTCGACATCTCGGACACGACCGGCGACGAACTCATGCGCGCGGTCATGACGATGTACGTCAGCGGCTTCGACGTGCTCGCGCTCGAAGCCGACCAGATCGACCCCGACCAGCGCCGCGTCATCCGGGACGCTACCCAGGGGCTCGTCGGTCTCGAAGTTCTCGAAGAGACGAACGACCGCGTCGTCATCCAGGACCTCCTGGACTCCTCGGAGCTCTCCATCCACAACGCCGTCCGCCGCATGCACCTGATATCGGTCGCCATGCTCGGTGACGCCATCGGCGCACTCGCCAGCCGTGACGCCGACGCCGCCAGCGACGTGATGAGCCGCGACGACGACGTCGACCGCCTCTGGTACGTCGTCTCCCGCATCTTCCGCGGAGCGCTCCGGTCGCCGACGGTCGCCCAGGAGATCGGGGTCTCCCGGGAGGTCGCCTTCGACTACCACTCCAGCGCCCGCCAGCTCGAACGCGTCGCCGACCACGCCGCCAAGATCGCGGGTACCGTCCAGGACCTGGAGGAAGACGTCCCCGAAGACGTCGCCGACGCCCTCCGCGCGCTCCAGCAGGACGCCGCCGACATCATCGAGACGGCGATGGACGCCCTGTTCGCGGACGACACCGACGAAGCCACGCGACTCGCGAACGAAGCGCGCGCTCACGTGCGCGAGATCGACGACCAGACGCGCGAGATCGACGACCTCCTCCACGGCCTCGACGCCCACCACGCCCAGCACCTCGGCCTCGTCGTCGACTCGCTGTCGCGGAGCGCGGACTACGGCGGCAACATCGCCGAGACCGCCCTCCAGAAGGCGGCTCCTACCCCCAGCCCGTAGGGCGTTATACACCGCTGAACTCGGCCGAATATCCACAAGCCTATAGGCACGCAGAGTGACCCCGCAGCCATGGGCGAGGACTTCCCCGACTACCTCGACGTCGACTACACGGATGGCGAGGGCGAATCACCCGAGGACTACCCCACGCTCGAAGACAAACTCGAGAAGGCCATCGAGGTCACCCGCAAGGGTCTCGAAGAGTACGACAACCCCGCCATCATGTGGACGGGCGGGAAGGACTCCACGCTCACGCTGTACTTCGTCAAGGAGGTCGCCGACAAGTTCGACCTCGAGGTCCCGAAGACCATCTTCATCGACCACTTCCAGCACTTCGACGAACTCCACGACTTCGTCGACCGCTGGGCCGACGAGTGGGACCTCGACGTCGTCTACGCCCGCAATGAGGACGTGGGCGACTACGTCGACGCCAACGACCTCGAACCCGGCGACGACATCCCTATCGGTGAACTGAACGAGCAGAACCAGCACCACGTCCACGACCTCCTCGAGTACGAGGAGGACTCGTTCCCGTTCCTGCTGGACACCTACGTCGGCAACCACCTCCTCAAGACGGTCGCGCTCAACAACGCGCTCGAGGAGCACGACGTCGACGGCATCCTCTCCGGCATCCGCTGGGACGAACAGGACGCTCGCGCCGACGAGACGTTCTTCAGCCCGCGCCACGACCCCGACGTCTACCCGCCCCACGACCGCATCCAGCCGATTCTCCAGTTCGACGAGGCCGCTGTCTGGGACGCCTTCTGGTACTACGTCGTCCCCGAGACGGTCGAGGACTTCCCGGACGACGGCTACGTCCCCCAGGACTTCGACGACCTCCCGAACGGGCTGACCCACGACGACATCCCCGTCTCCCCCAAGTACTTCAAGGGCTTCCGCTCGCTGGGGAGTGAGGTCTCCACGGACAAGGCAGCAGAAGAGCCAGCGTGGCTCCAGGACCTCGAGAACACGACCGAGCGCGCCGGCCGCGCCCAGGACAAAGAAGACCTGATGGAGCGCCTGCGCGACCTCGGCTACATGTAGTACCTTTTTCCCAGCGAGTGAGGCGGCGAAGCCGCCTCACTCGCTGGGAAAAAGCTACGCTAAAAAGCACTCCTCCCTCCTCCCGCTCGCTTCGCTCGCGTTAGTCAGTCGTCGGCCCGAGCGCTTCGCGCTCGGTGAACCGCGCGGCTCCGCCGCGCGGATGCTGGCCGTGTGTCGGCTTCGCTCGCCTGCGCAGGTTCGCAAATCATACGTACGTGGACGCACGACTCGGCAGTAGCGACGATGACGGCGACACACTCCGGTCGAAGCGCGCGACGCCCGTCGCGGTGTCGCTGTGGTCGCGGTCGGGGTGTCGCCGGCGGTAATGCGCCTGCGTGAGCAGGCCAACAGACATTCTCCCGACTGACCGGACCAATCGCCGTTCGCACCGCAGCCAGACCGAACATCAGCGACTACGGACCCCAACATCATGCTCGAACGAACCTACATCGAAGACGTAACGCCCGAGGACGACGGCTCGGAGACCACCATCGCCGGTCACGTCCACGAACTGCGCGACCTCGGCGGCATCCTCTTCGTCATCGTGCGGGACGGCACCGGCCGCCTGCAGGTCGTCGCGAAGGAGGACGACACGCCCGAACTGTTCGAGACGGCCGAGAACCTCGACAGCGAGGACGTGATCCAGGTCACCGGCACGCTGAAAGCCAGCGACCAGGCGCCCGGCGGCGTCGAACTCGCGCCCACCGAGCTCACGGTCATCAGCGAGGCGACCGACGTGCCGTCCATCGAGATTTCGAAGGACGTCGACGCGGACCTCTCCACGCGCCTGAACGAGCGCCACCTCGACGTGCGCAAGCCGAAGACGAAGGCCGTCTTCTCGCTGCGCTCGAAGGCGATGCAGGCGATGACCGACTGGTTCTACGACAACCGCTTCGAGGAGGTCGACACGCCGGAACTCTCCACCGCTGGCGCGGAGGGCGGTGCCGACCTCTTCCCGGTCGTCTACTACGACAAGGAGGCCTACCTCTCCCAGAGCCCGCAGCTCTACAAGCAGATTCTCGTCGCCTCCGGCTTCGACCGGCTGTTCGAGGTCGGGCACGCGTTCCGCGCCGAGGACTTCGGGACCTCCCGGCACGTCTCCGAAATCGCGATGTTCGACGTGGAACTCGGGTACATCACCGACCACAACGACGTGATGGACGTCCAGGAGGAGTCCCTGCGCCACACCATCCGGGCCGTCGCCGAAAACGCCCAGCGCGAACTCGAAGAGCTCGGCGTCGACCTCGTCGTCCCCGAGGAGGACTTCCCGCGCATCACGTTCGACGAAGCGCGCGAAATCCTCCGCGAGGAGTACGACCACGTCCCGGAGGACGACGACGACCTCGACACGAAGGGCGAGCGCCTGCTCGGCGAGTACTTTGAGGAGCAGGGCCACCCCGCGGTCTTCGTCGTCGGCTACCCGAACGAGAAGTTCTACTACCGCCAGGACGTCGAGGGCGACGACATCGCGTCCCGCAAATTCGACCTCCTGTACCTCGGCCAGGAGCTCTCCTCGGGCGGCCAGCGTGAACACGACATCGAGCGCCTGGAAGCGAAGATGCGCGAGCAGGGCGTCGACCCGGAGAACTTCGAGTTCTACCTGGACGCGTTCCGCTACGGCGTCCCGCCCCACGGCGGCTACGGGCTGGGCATCGACCGCCTCGTCCAGCAGCTCGCCGGCCTCGACAACATCAAGGAAGCAATTCTGTTCCCGCGGGACCCCGACCGCCTCGAACCGTAGACGGCTCGGACAGCCCGCGGTTTGACCGTCGGACGCTCGGCTCGGTTCCTGTTTCTGCGCTAGACGGCAGTGTTTCGGACGAGCAATCGAGTGATTCGGTCGGGAGGCGCTACGCTGGGCTCAGTTCCAGGGGCCGAAGTCCGGGTCGACCTGACGCTCGCGGCGGTCGATGCCGTCGATAGTCGCGACGTCCTCGTCGTCGAGTTCGACGTCGAGGCTCCCCCAGTTGTCCACGATGTGGTCCTCGCCGGTCGCCTTCGGGATGGCGGTGACGCCCTTCTCGCGGACCCACGCCAGGCTCACCTGCGCCTCGCTGACGCCGTGCTTCTCGGCGACGTCCTGAATCTCGGGGACGTCGAAGACCTCGCCGCGCGCGAGCGGCGAGTACGCCACCAGTTCGATGTCCTCGCCCTCGGCGTACTCGCGGAGTTCCTCCTGGGGGAGCAGCGGGTGGAGTTCGACCTGGTTCGCGAACGGCAGTTCGCCGAGCACGTCCCGGGCTTCGTCGAGGTGGCGGGGCTCGAAGTTGCTCACGCCGATGCGCTCGATGTCTCCCTGGTCCCGCAGTTCGGTGAACGCCGACAGCGTCTCCTCGGCGTCGTACTCGTTGGCCGGCCAGTGGACGTACAGGAGGTCGACGTAGTCCGTGCCGAGCTTCTGGAGGCTCTCCTCAGTGGACGCGAGCACGTCGTCGTGGGCGAGTTCGCTCGTCCACACCTTCGTGGCGAGGAAGACGTCCTCGCGATCGACGTCGGCGGCCGCGATGCCGTCCCCGACGGCGTCCTCGTTGCCGTAAATCTGTGCGGTGTCGACGTGTCGGTAGCCCGTCTCCAGGGCCGTCTGCACGCTGTCGGTGCAGGCCTCCGGGTCGTCGTTCTGCCAGGTGCCGAGACCGAGCGTCGGCATCTCGTTCGAGAGCGGTGCGCGCTGCTGGGAGTCCTGTGCCATGTTCGAGTCGACGCCCGCCTCGCGGTTAGGAGTTGGGACTCCGGCGAGGAGACGGGACTGCGAGCGAACCCGTGCTCACTCCGCGAGCCGTTCGCGAGCGAACCGCGCGAGCAGCGGGAGGTCGCTGGCGTGCACGAACTGGAGCAGCGACCGCCAGCCGCCCTCGTTGGCGCCCGACAGCGTCTCTATCTCCGCGGACTGGAGGTCCTCCATCAGGCGGTCGTAGCGCTCGTTCGACGCGAGGTAGAGCAGTTGGGTCATCGTCAGCCGGGTTCGCATGTTCGGCGCGACGCGCTGGTGCCAGAGGTCGTCGTAGACCGAGAGCGCCTCCGCGGACGTGTCGCGGTCGTTCGCCATGAAGCAGCGGTCGACGGTGACGGCGGCCGCGCGAGCAGACTCCATGCACTTGTGGATGCCCTCTCCCCAGAGCGGGTCGATGGTCGGGACGGTGTCGCCGATGGCCATGAAGTTGTCCGTCGAGAGGCTCGACGGCATCTGGATGTGCGCGGACCCGCGGTGCTGTTTGCCGTCGAGCTTCTGGGCGTTCGCCAGCCGAGGGTCGGTCTCCATCCAGTAGTCGAGGTAGTCGTCGATGCTCTTCGAGGAGTCACCGTACGTCTGGAAGCTCTCGTTCTGGATGTAGCAGAGTCCGACCTTCGCGGTGTCCCCGCCGGTGTGGAAGATCCACGAGTAGCCGCCGGGTGCGAGGTCGTGGTCGAGGCGCAGCATCATCGAGTCGTGGAGGTCGGCGTAGCCGTCGTGGTCGATGTCGACGCCCTCCATCTCCCACTCGATGCCGATGGCCTGATTGCGGCGCTTGAGGTTCGTGACGCCGAGCTTCTTCGCGAGGGGTGCCGCCGGACCGGTGGCGTCGACGATGACGTCCGCGTACACCTCCTCGTCGCCGGCGTACTTCACGCCGACAATCTCGCCGTCCTCCATGATGGGGTTGTTCGCGCGGGCCTGGAAGCGGTACTCGGCGCCGTGTTTTCGGCCTTCGGCGACGAGCCACTGCTTGAAGTCCGCGAACTCCAGGACGGCACCCGGCTGATACTGGACGAAGTGGCGATTCGGCGACTCCAGGACGACGTCGTCGGTGTACTGCATGACGACGTCGTCGGGGACGCCGAACGCGCCCATCATAGACGCGAACGTACCTGCGGTGGACTTGTTGGACTGGCGGGGGAACTCGTCCTCGGGTTCGGCTTCGAGGACGACCACGTCGTAGCCTCGCTGTGCGAGGTCCCGCGCACACTGTGCTCCTGCCGGGCCGGCGCCGGCGACGACGACGTCGTGGTGATCGGACATGGATAGATTCGGTCTCGCAGTCGACGCGGGCCGGACGCAGCACTGCGACCGGCCGCGACAGCCTGCCGCCGGCCCCGACACCGGGGCGGCGGCGACCCGCGCGAGTCTGGTTGTCAGATTCGAACCACGCGGGGAACTAAAAACACGCGGGAACGTTCCTGACGCCCGCGAGAGGGCGGAATACCGCGAGCCCACCCAATCACTAACGTGTTCGGCGACGAAGTTCCGGTCGTGGTCGACATCCGCGCGCACTACCGGCCGGCGACCGACGACTACCCGCCGGGCGTCTACCGAGTCGTCGGCGCCGGTGACCCCGTCGCTCTCCTACGCATCACGGACGCCGACGGCCGCCGACGCCACACCGGTCACCTCGAACGAGTTCCCGAGCGCGACCTCGGCGAGCACTTCGAGCCAGCTGACGACCCGGACGCTGGACTCGACCTCATCGGCGGCCTCGTGAACGCCGCCCAGAGGGCCTACTGGCAGGTCCGGAAGTTCCTCTGAGTCCCGCCAGCGGGCGCCCTGCGGCGGTGGCTCTCCCGTGACGGGAACCGGAAACCACACCTAAGTGTCACGGAGTCGAATTCTCGGCCGCAATGCCAGTATCCGACCTCGCACGGGCCGACGTCGTCTCCGTCGACCCGTCGACCCCCGTCACCGAAATCGCATCGACGATGGCTCGAACGGACGTCGGCAGCGTTCTCGTCACGGCGGACGATCAGGCCGTCGGCATCGTCACGGACCGCGACCTCGCCGTGCGCGTGCTGACGGACGCCGCCGACGCCGAAGCCCTCACTGCCGAAGACGTGATGTCCGAGGACCCCGAGACCGTCGAGACCAACGCTGGCTTCCTCGAAGCCGCCGAGACAATGAGCGAGCACGGCGTCCGGAGGCTGCCGGTGGTCGACGGCAACGACGACCTCGCCGGCATCATCACCATCGACGACCTCACCGAACTGCTCGCCGACGAGCAACAGCACGTCGCGGAGGTCCTGCGCGCACAGCGACCACCGTACTGACCGCAGAACAGTCGACGCGAGACGTACGCGAGGCGAGCCACAGCAGGCGAGAACGGAGACCAGGAGAGAGAGAGGGGTGAGTGGACGACGCGACCTAGTAGAACTCTCGGACGAGGTCGGTGGCGCCGTCGGGGGCGCCGTCCGGAATCTCCGCCATGTTCTCGGTGACGCCGTGGGCTTCGTGGTACGGCGTGGAGTCCTCGTCCTGGTAGAGGACGCCCATGTACTCCTTGTCGGCGTCGAGGATGGCGTCCTTGGCCTGGTCGTGGTCGTGGCGGTCGTAGTCGTCGTCCTCGCTGAGGTCGACGAGGCTGTCGCGGAAGTAGTCGTAGGTGTCGACGTCGTTGAACGTCACGCAGGGACTGAAGGTGTTGACGAGGCTGAAGCCGTCGTGCTCGATGGCCTCCTGCACGATCTCGGTGTGCCGCATGGCGTCCGAGGAGAAGCTCTGAGCGATGAAGCCGCCGCCGGCCGCCATCGCGAGCGCGAGCGGGTTCACCGGGGGCTGCTTCGGGCCCTCCGGCGACGTCGACGTCTCGAAGTCCGAGCGGCTGGTCGGGGACGCCTGGCCCTTCGTGAGGCCGTAGATACGGTTGTCCATGACGACGTACGTGATGTCGACGTTGCGGCGGACGGCGTGCACGAAGTGGCCGGCGCCGATGGAGTAGCCGTCACCGTCGCCGCCCGCGACCATCACTTCGAGGTCGGGGTTGGCGAGCTTGACGCCCGTGCCGACCGGGAGCGCGCGGCCGTGGACGCCGTGGAGCGCGTACGACCGCATGTACGTGCCGATCTTCCCGGAGCAGCCGATGCCGGCGACGACGAAGGTGTCGTCGGGGCTGTTGCCGGTCTCGGCGAGGGCTTTCATCATGCCGTTCATCGTGCCGAAGTCGCCGCAGCCCGGACACCACGTGGGCTGCTTGTCGGACTTGAAGTCGGTGAATCGGACGTTCTCTGAGCTCATGCTAGGGTCTCCGTGATCTCGTCGGCGAGTTCGTCTGCCTTGAAGTCGACGCCGTCGTACTTGTTGATGCGTTCGACGCGTTCGAGGACGTCGTGTTCGATGACGTCGGCGAACTGACCGGTGGCGTTAGCTTCCACGACGACGACCTGGTCGGCGGCCTGGACCTCCTCCGTGAGGTCCGGCCGCGGGAAGATGTACGGCACCGAGACGACGCGGACGTCGGGGTCGTCCTCGCCGAGGTAGTCGAGCGCCTCGACGAGCGTCCCCTCGTTCGACCCCCAGGAGATGACGAGGTTGTCGGCGTCGCCGTCACCGAACTCGCGGTAGTCGAAGTCCTCGCGTTCGCGGGCGGTCTCGACCTTCTGGTAGCGCTTGTCGACCTGTTCGACGCGAACGTCCGTGTCCTCGGTGCGGCGCCCGAGTTCGTCGTGCTCGAGGCCGGTGGACATGTGGACGCCGCCCTCGGTGCCCGGCACGGCGCGCGGACTGACGCCGTCGGCGGTGACGGCGTGGGGCTTGAACTGCTCTTTCTCGTTCTGCCAGGTCGAGATGTCGTCCTCGTCGACGAGCTTCCCGCGGTCGATCTCGACCTCGTCCATGTCGAACTCCTCTGGCGCGTAGGTGCGCTCGGTGACCGCCATCGAGAGGTCGGCGGTGAGGTAGACGGGGAGCTGGTACTTCTCGGCGAGGTTGAACGCCTCGACGGTCTTGTGGAAGCACTCCGAGACCGACGTGGGTGCGACGACGAACCGCGGAATCTCGCCGTGGCCGCCCTTCAGCATCATGTTGAGGTCGCCCTGCTCCTGCTTGGTCGGCATCCCCGTCGAGGGGCCCGACCGCATGACGTTCGCGATGACCAGCGGCGTCTCGCTGGTGGCGACGAGGCCGAACGTCTCGCTCATCAGGTCGATGCCCGGTCCGGAGGTCGCGGTCATCGAGCGGGCGCCGGCGCGGGCGGCGCCGAGCGCGAGGTTGATGGCGGCGAGTTCGTCCTCTGCCTGGACGACGTGGCCGCCGAACTGGTCGATGCGGCCGGTGAGGTACTCCATGACGTCCGTCGCGGGCGTGATGGGGTAGCCGGCGTAGAACCGGCAGCCGGCGGCGATGGCGCCCATGCCGATGGCCTCGTCGCCGTTCAGCAGGACGTAGTCCTCGTCCGTGGTCTCCAGGGAGTACCGGGGACCCTCGTCGGCGTACTCCTCCTCGACGTACTCGGCGCCGAGCCGAGCCGCCTGCTTGTTGTTCTCGACGATGCTCTCGCCCTTCCCGCCGAAGCGCTTCTCGAGGCTCTCGTCGAGGTTCTCGATGGGGAAGTCCGCGACGGCGCAGACGGCGCCAAGCGCGACGATGTTGCGCATGATGGCGCCGCCGGCGTCCTCAGCGAGGTCCTTCAGGGGGACGTCGAGGCCCGTCACCTCGCCGGGGGCCTCGAAGTCCGAGAACTCGGTGCGGTCGCCGTCGTAGATGACGACCGAGTTCTCGTGGAGCTCGTCGAGGTTCTCGTCGACGGTGCGCTCCGTGAGCGCGATGAGGATGTCGAGGCGGTCGACCACACTCTGCACCTGGTCGACCGACGTGCGGACCTTGTAGGCAGTGTAGCCACCTCGGATTCGGGACGCGAAATCTTTCGAGGTGAACACGTGCCGGCCGGCGCGCGACAGCGCCTGTGCGAAGATCTTGCCGGTGGACGCGATTCCATCGCCGGCTTCGCCGCCGATGGCCCAGTTCAGGTCGTCGTGCATGTATCGGTGGCTACCCGCGCCGCCAGCAAAAAGGCTTCTGAAGGCGTAGTTCGGTTGGAATCGGACGATACGGTCGGAGTGGGGATGGAAACTGGACGCACGTCCGGCTCCGCTCGCCACCTCCGTACGACCACGAGCTGTCGACCGGGGAACTGTGAACGCCGGAAGTTGGCGACCAGCCGTTCTGGGGCGGGGGTCATCGACTCGCGTCGCCGAAACGAACGGATTAGGAGGCTGGGTCTCTTCGCCGTCGTATGGACGAGACACCGGTGACGGTGCGCGCGGTCGAGGACGTCGGCCCGGAGACGGTCGCCGTGACCTTCGAGACGCCGGAGGAGTTCGCGGCCGAACCCGGGCAGTTCGTGCGAATCGTCGGGGAGTTCGAGGACGGCGACGAGGGCCGGTACTACACGCTCTCGTCGCCGACCGTCGAGGAGACCTTCGAGGTGACTGTCGGCGTCGACCCCGAGGGGACGCTCGGGCCGTGGCTCGCGAATCGCGAGCCCGGCGACGAGGTCCGCATCGAGGGGCCGTTCGGCGACGACTACTACCAGGGCGAGCCCTCCGTGCTCGTGCTCGCCGGCGGCCCGGGCGTCGGCCCGGCGGTCGCCATCGGCGAGCGCGCCCTCGAAGCCGGTTCGACGGTCACCGTCGTCTACGAGGACGACCAGCCGGTCCACGAGGCCCGGCTCGCGGCGCTCTCCGAGGCGGGCGCCGACGTGGTCGTGGTGAGCCAGCGCGTCGGCGACGCCGTCGCGTCGCTCGCCGACGCGTCGGACCAGGCAGCCTTCGTCTACGGCTTCGCCGACTTCTGCGAGGCCGCCGAGGACGCCCTCGACGCCGCCGGCTTCGACACCGAGGCCGCGAAGGTCGAGAGCTTCGGCCCCGCGCCCTGACAGCTACGAGACACTCGCTTCTGACGGTCAGTGCTCGACGAACTCGACGAGCGCGCCGCCCGTGTCTCGGGGGTGGAGGAAGGCGACGTCGTGCCCCCAGGCGCCGTCCCGTGGCTCCTCGTCGATGAGGCCGACGCCCGCGTCTCGAGCCGTCTCCAGCGCGCTCTCGATGTCGTCCGTGGCGAACGCGACGTGGTGGATGCCGCCGCCGTTGTTCTCCAGGTAGCGACCGATGGTCGTTCCCTCGTCGACCGGTTCGAGGAGTTCGACGTAGCCGTCGCCGCCCAGGTCGAGGAAGACGACGCGGAGGCCGTCGAAGACCTCCTCGTGAGCGACCGGCGCGTCCAGCAGTTCCGTGTACAGGTCCGCGAGGCTCTCGGCGTCCTCGGTGGCGACGCCGACGTGGTCCACGTGCATACTCGAAGGTGGCTCGGCGTCGCCCATCAAGGCTCCGACGGGAGCCGAGTAGGGGTCCGGCCTACGCCGCGTCGTCGGACGTCGGCAGGTCGAAGGAGACGCCCGTGAGGTCCGCGGAGACGTCCCAGAGGTGCCGCGCCGTCGACGCGTCGTGGGACCGGTCGCTGGACTCCTGGGGCTCGGGGTGGCCGCGCATGTTCAGGAAACCGCCCGGGCCGACGTACTCGCCGCCGTCCACGTCTGGGTGGGCGGCGGCGTACAGCAGCGGCCACGCGCCGCGCTCGGCGCTCTGTCCGAACACCGCGTTGGCGGCCTTCATCGCGAGCAAGCGGAGTTGCGACCCTTCGGCTTCCGGGCCGCGGAACTGGAGATTCGTGTCGGCGTACCCCGGGTGGCAGGCGACGCTCGTCACGCTCGCGTTCGCGGCCCGCAGCCGCCGGTCGAGTTCGTACGCGAACAGGACGTTCGCGAGCTTCGACTGCGCGTAGGCGCCCCACTTGTCGTAGCTCTCGGTGCTCTGGAGGTCGGTGAAGTCGATTCGGCCGCGCTCGTGAACGCCCGAGGACTGCGTGACGACCCGGGACTCGCCGCTCGACCGGCGTAGCACTCCGAGCAGTCGGGCCGTGAGCGCGTAGTGGCCGAGGTGGTTGACGCCGAACTGCGTCTCGAAGCCGTCGGCGGTCTCCGAGCGCGGGATGGCCATCACGCCGGCGTTGTTGGCGAGGACGTGGAGCGCGTCGAACTCGGTCTCGAACCAGTCCGCGAACGCCGCCACGGAGTCGAGGTCCGCGAGGTCGAGCTCTCGCACGGTCAGCGACGCACCCGGGTACTCGTCCGAGATTTCGTCGCGGGCGTCCGCGCCCCGCTCGGTGCTCCGACAGGCCATCACCACGTGTGCGCCGGCGCCGGCGAACGCCCGCGTCGCTTCGGACCCGATGCCGCTGTTCGCGCCCGTCACCACGACAGTGCGGCCGGACTGGTCGGGCATCTCCGCCGACGTCCACTTCGTGTCGCTCATGTGGGCAGCCTCGACGGCCAGCCGGAAAATACGGGGTGGTCAGTCGTTCGCGCTGCGAGGTCTCCGCTGTCCGGCGCTCAGAGCGCGGCGCCGGGCTCGTGCTCGCCGAAGACGTCCCGGAGCGTGTTGCAGATCTCGCCGACGCTCGCGTACGCCTTCACGGCGTCCACGATGTACGGCATCACGTTCTCGTCGCCCTCGGCGGCGTCGGCGAGCGCGTCCAGAGCCGCCTCGACGGCCGCCTCGTCGCGGTCGGCTTTGACGTCGTCGAGGCTCGCTATCTGGCGCTGCTCGTCGTCCTCGGTGACGTCCTCGATGTCGACCTCTGGCTCCTCGTCGACCTCGAACTCGTTGACGCCGACGATGGTGCGGTCGCCGTCCTCGATCTCCTGCTGGCGGTCGAAGGCGACGTCCTGGATCTGGCGCTGCACCCACTGGTCCTCGACGGCCTCCCGCATTCCGCCCTTCGAGTCCACCTCGTCCAGGAGCTCCCGGGCCTCCTCCTCGATGTCGTCGGTGAGGCTCTCGACGTAGTACGAGCCCGCCAGGGGGTCGATGGTGTCGGCGGCGCCCGACTCGTGGGCGAGAATCTGCTGGGTGCGCAGCGCGGTGCGCACGGAGTCCTCGGTCGGGATGGACAGGGCCTCGTCCTTCCCGTTCGTGTGGAGGCTCTGCGTGCCGCCGAGGACGGCGGCGAGCGCCTGGTACGCCACGCGGACGATGTTGTTGTCGATCTGCTGGGCCGTCAGCGTCGAGCCCGCGGTCTGCGTGTGGAACTTCAGCTGTTTGGACTTCGGGTCCTCGGTGTCGAAGCGCTCCTCCATGATCGTCGCCCACATCCGGCGGGCGGCCCGGAACTTCGCGACTTCCTCGAGGACGTTGTTGTGGGCGTTGAAGAAGAAGGAGAGCTGTGGCGCGAACTCGTCGACGTCGAGGCCGGCGTCCAGGGCCGTCTCGACGTACTCGATGCCGTCGCCGAGCGTGAACGCGATCTCCTGGGCGGCCGTCGCCCCGGCCTCCCGGATGTGGTAGCCGGAGATGGAGATGGTGTTGAACTTCGGCGTCTCGTCGGCGCAGAACTCGAAGATGTCCGTGATGACGCGCATCGAGGGTTCCGGCGGGAAGATGTAGGTGTTGCGCGCGATGTACTCCTTGAGGATGTCGTTCTGGATGGTGCCCCGGAGCTCCTCGCGGTCGACGCCCTGCCGGTCACCGACGGCGATGTACATCGCGAGCAGGACGCTGGCGGGCGCGTTGATGGTCATCGACGTCGACACCTCGTCCAGCGGGATGCCGTCGAACACCGTCTCCATGTCCGCGAGCGTGTCGATGGCGACCCCGGACTTCCCGACCTCGCCCTCGGCCATCGCGGCGTCGGAGTCGTAGCCCATCTGGGTCGGCAGGTCGAACGCCATCGAGAGCCCGGTCTGGCCCTCGTCCAGCAGGTAGTTGAAGCGCTCGTTGGTCTCCTCGGCGGTCCCCATGCCGGCGTACTGCCGCATCGTCCACAGCCGGCCCCGGTACATCGTCGGGTAGACGCCGCGCGTGTAGGGGTCTTCGCCGGGGTACCCGAGGTCGTCGTCGTAGTCGAGGTCCGAAACGTCGTCGGGCGTGTACAGCCGGTCGACGGACTGGCCGCCCGTGTCGGTCTCGAAGCTCTCCCTGCGTTCCCCGAACCGGTCGAGCGTGGGGCCGAGCGTCTCGGACTCCCACTCCTCGCGGCCCTCCCGGATTTCCGCGAGGTCGTCGTCGTCGAACATACCCGAACGGACGGGCGTCGCCGTCTTAATCCTTGTACGTTCTCACCGCACGACGAGTCGCTCCTCGCCGGGGTCGACGGTGACCTCCCGGCCAATCGGCATCGGCGCGACGGGGTTCGTGTGCCCCCAGTCCAGCCCCATCACGACCGGTGCCTCGGGGTTGTACCGCTCGACCTGCTCCGCGACGGCGTCGTACACCTCGTCGCGGTAGGCGTCGCGGTCGCCGCCCGGCGTGTCGCTGGCGTAACTCCGGGTCGGCGGCCGGCCGACGAGCACGGCGTCGAAGCGCTCCAGTAGCCCGCGCTCGCCCATCGCCATCAGGCTCCCCGCGACGTCCCACGGGAACGGGACGTGCTCGGCGGTCTCGATGCAGAGCACCGCGCCGTCCAGCCGGTCGATATCGGGGAGATACCGGTCGCTCGCGAGGTGCCAGTCCAGGATGGACAGCGAACCGCCCCAGAGCCGACCCGTCGCGGCCTCGTCGCCGCCTGCCCACCGCCAGCCCGGGTTGGGCTCGTACTCGGGGCGCTCGCCGAGCAGACTCGGGTCCGTCCACCAGTGGGTCGGCGCGTCGCTCCACTCGTCGCTGGCTTCGAGGTCGCCGGCGGGGTCCTCGAAGAACACCCGCCGGCAGTATTGCTCCGTGTACTCGGGGAGGCCGCCCGGCGTCGCAATCTCGTTCAGCAACTGCCCGCCGTTGAAGGAGACGACGCCCTCGCGCCAGAGGTAGAGGCCGAGGTTCGAGTTGTCGCTCATCCCGTAGAAGCGCGTCGGGTGCTCGCGGAGCACGTCTGGGTCGAGGTGGCGGAGGACGCGCAACTGGTCGTCGCCGCCGATGGTCGCGAACACGCCCGAGATGTCGGGGTCGCGGAAGGCGGCGTGGAGGTCGGCCGTCCTGGCTTCGGGATGGTCGCGGAGGAACGAGTCTCCCTGCCTCGCAGTCGGGTAGACGACCGGCTCCAGGTCGAAGACGTTCCGGAGGCGGTCGAGCGCCAGTTCGAGGAGGTGGGGTGCCTCGCGGGCGCCGCCGGAGGACGGGGCGACGACGGCGACCTGGTCGCCGGGTGCCATCGCGGGCGGCGTGACGAATTCGGACATTGTCGGAGGGTCGCAGTCCCGGGCGAAAAATCCCGTGGTGGTGTGTCAGTCGGTCACGCGTTCAGCGCCTTCACCACGCCGGACCCGCCCAGCCCGAGACCCGCGAGAATGGCGAGGAAGCTGCTGCCGTCGAACACGCCGATGATCGTGAACTGGAGCGCCAGCACACAGATTGCGAGTCCGCTCACCGCCTCCGTCATGCGGCCGATGTCGTCGTCGCCCGTCGCTCCCGCCGTCGGTTCCACCGGGCTGTCGTCCGCACCTGCGTCAGTCACGCTCCGGCAGTCTCGGCACACTCTGGAGAGTGTTTCGGTCGCGCTACCCGCCGGTGTCGTACTTGTACGTCGCCGTGTCGGGGTCGATGCCGAAGTCCTCGGCGGTGTCCTCGTCGTCGCCGTCGTGGTCGTCCTCGAAGCGGCGGCGGAGCCGGCGCGGAATCGCGAACTCCGCGAAGTCCAGATAGAGCGGCTCGGCGTCTGGCTGGTAGTCCCGGGTCGCGTCGAGGCGGTTGCCGAGGGGTGCCGGCAGGTCGGCCTCGCTCACGCGCTCGAAGCCGAACTGTTCGACGTACTCGGGTTCGTCCGTGAGCGCGTACGCCTCGCCGAGCCCCTGCTCGCTGGCGTCCTCGACGAGGTGCTCGAGGAGGTGAGCGCCCACTCCGCGGTCGCGCCAGTCCTCCAGGACGCCGATGTTGGTGAACTCGCAGACCCGGTCGTCCCCGTCCGTGGCGTCGCCCGAGTGGACGCGTAGCCGGGCGAAGCCCGCTCGCTCGTTCGTGTCCTCGTCGATGGCGAGCACGTAGTCCCGCGACCGGAACGCTGGGTCCTCGAGGCCGTACTCGTCGAGCCGGTCGAGCAACCACACCTCCTCGTGGTTCTTGGCGTCCCGGGCGAACATGAGCGACTCTTGGACGGCACCGGGGAAAAGAGTTTGTGGGAACGGGGGGCCGACTACTCGCAGCCGACGGACTCCGCGACGGCGAGCAGCGCGTTCACGCCGACGCCCTCGCCGCGGACGGTGTACCGGTACTCGTCGCAGTTCCAGGACACCGACGTGGTCGACCCGAGGGAGACGGCTGCGTCCTGGCCGGCGACCGTCACCTCGCGGTCGCCCCGCGGCGGGAACGTCCGGTCGTACTTCGCGACCGAGACCGCGGCCGTCTCGTTGACGTACCGGAGACCGACGCCGTGGACCTGACCGGTCGTCTCCGAGGCGACGGCGAGCCGCAGCGACCCCGGCACGTCCGGCTCCGGGACCGAGAGGTCCGTCGCCGCCCGGAGCTCCTCGACGGACGCGTACGCCGTCCGTTCGGGCGTCTCAAGGGTCTCGACGCTGGCGTTCGCGGGCACGTCGAAGCTGAAGGTGTCGTCGTCGAGGCCGGGGTCGAAGGTCACGTCCTCGTAGACGGTGGTGACGGCGACTCGCTGGCCGTCCTCGGTCCAGGACGTCTGGCGCTGCAGCGGGAAGAACCGCTGCGTGTCCACCCAGACGGTCTGCTGGAAGGCACCGGACTCGTCGCCGGCGGTCGACAGCTCCAGCACGTACGCCTCGCGGCCGTCCACCTCGCCCGTCCCCTCGAAGGACAGCCGGAGGGCTGCCGTGTCGCTGGCGTCGGTCGCCGGGCTGGCCGCGTCCTGCGGGACGACTGGCAGCGGGGAGACGCCGCCGACGGTCGCGGACTCGTCGGCCCGAGTGACGTCCAGGCGCTCGAACAGGCGCTCGACGCGGTCGCCGACCGTCGGACCGCCGACCGAGCCGGACGCCGAGAACCGCGATACCCGGGCCGTGTCGCGGTCGTACAGCCAGACCGTCGAGTCGTTCTCCACGACGACCTCGTGGCGTCGGTCGGTCGCCTCGACGACCCCGACGCGCCGGTGGTCGGTGCCGGGTCGGAGCTGCACGCTGGCGACCGTGCGATGGACGTCGTCGCCGCGCTCGACGACGGTGGTGCGGGTGGCGTCGACGCCCTCGATGGACTCGTAGGCGTCGCCGGCGTCCGCACCGATGGGCGCGCTGCTGGGGGCCGCTGGCGCCCCGAACGTGACGACGACGGCGACGACGGCGGCGATGGAGAGGACCGCGAGCAGGGCGGTCACTCGCGCGGAGCGCAGTCGGCTCCGTGACATATGCGTCCGTCCGCGTGACGGCCTATTAGTGGTTGTGAAGCTACGCTCGGTGACAGCGAAACTACTTTGCAACGAAGGCAAGAGTTGCCTCACATGGATTCCCTCGACGAGGTGGACGAGCTCGTCCACGAGCCGAGCCCGGAGTTCGTCGAGTCGACAAACGTCGCCCAGTTCATGGAGGCGCACGGTATCGACGGCGTCGACGAACTCCGCGAGCGCAGCACCGAGGACCTCGACTGGTTCTGGGGCGAACTGCCGGACTACCTCGGCCTGGAGTTCTTCGAGGCGTTCGACCAGGTCCGGGACGAGACCGACGGCCCCCAGTTCACGGACTGGTACCCCGGCGCGAAGCTCAACGTCGCGCACAACACCGTCGACCGGCACGCCGAACCCGGGAACGGCAGCCGGAACCACGTCGCCTGCATCTGGGAGGGAGAGGACGGCGAGGTCCGCCAGCAGACCTACCACGACCTCCACCGGCAGGCCAACCGCGTCGCCAACGCCCTCGAAGCCCGGGGCATCGGCGAGGGCGACACGGTCGGACTCTACATGCCGATGGTGCCCGAGGTCCAGAGCATCCTCTACGGCGTCTTCAAGGCCGGCGCAATCGCCGTCCCCATCTTCTCCGGGTTCGGCGTCGACGCCACCGCCACCCGCATCGAGGACTCGGAGTGCTCGGTGCTGTTCACCGGCGACGGCTTCTACCGCCGCGGCGACGCCATCACGCTGAAAGAGATCGCCGACGAGGCCATCGAGCAGGCCGGCCACGTCGAACACACCATCGTCTACGACCGCCTCGGCTCCAGTGAGGAGGGGAGCGACCGCTCCATCCCGTGGGACGACGACCGCGACGAGTGGTGGAGCGACGCCGTCGAGACGGCGGACGCGAGCTACGAGACGAAGTCGATGGACGCCAGCGACCCCTGCATGCTGCTGTACTCGTCGGGGACGACGGGGAAGCCGAAGGGCATCGTCCACACGCACGCCGGCACGCTCGTCCAGCCCGCGAAGGAGATCCACTTCGGCTTCGACCAGAAGCCGGGCGACCGCTTCTTCTGGGTCTCGGACATCGGCTGGATGATGGGGCCGTGGACGCTCGTCGGCAACCACGCGTTCGCCGGCACCATCGTCATGTACGAGGGCGCGCCCGACCACCCCGAGCCCGACCGCTTCTGGGACATCATCGAGGAGCACGGCGTCACCCAGTTCGGCATCTCGCCGACCGCCATCCGCGCGCTGCGGAAGTACGGCGACGAGTACGTCGACGACCACGACCTCTCCTCGCTGCGCGTGCTCGGCTCCACGGGCGAGCCCTGGGACCCCGAGTCCTGGCGGTGGTTCTACGACCACGTCGGTGGCAGCGACACCCCGATAATCAACATCTCGGGCGGCACCGAGGTGTTCGGCTGCTTCCTGATGCCGATGCCGACGGAATCGCTGAAGACCTGCACGCTCGGCGGCCCGGGCCTCGGGATGGACATCGACATCGTCGACGAGGACGGCCGCTCCATCCGCGACGAGCACGAACGCGGCTACCTCGTCGCGCGCTCCTCGAACCCCGCGATGACGAAGTCGCTGTGGAGCGGCGACGAGCGCTACCTGAACGAGTACTGGTCGCGCTTCGACGACGTCTGGAACCACGGCGACTGGGCGCAGATGGACGAGGACGGCTTCTGGTTCCTGCACGGCCGTGCCGACGACGCCATCAACGTCGCCGGGCGGAAAGTCGGGCCCGCCGAGGTGGAGGGCGCGCTCATCGACCACGCCGCCGTCAACCAGGCCGCGGCGGTCGGCGTCCCCGACGACACCACCGGCGAAGCCGTCGTCGCCTACGTCATCCTCGACGACGGCGAGACCGCCAGCGACGACCTGCGTGAGGAACTCCGGGCGCACGTCGGCGAGGAACTCGGGAAGCCGTTCCGCCCCCGCGAGGTCCTGTTCGTCGAGGAGTTCCCGAAGACGCAGTCCGGGAAGATCATCCGGCGCGCCATCGAGGGCGCCTACACGGGCGACAACATCGGCGACCTCTCCAGCATCGAGAACCCGGACGCCCTCGAAGCCCTCAGAGACGCCCGGTAGTCAGAGCCCGTCGAACAGGCCCTCGGGCTTCAGGGTCTCCCCGTACTTCTCGAAGTCCTCGCGGTGCAGCCACGCAAGTCGCGTCGTCTCCCCGGTCTCCGGGTCGAAGACGGTGAAGCCGTCGTCGTCGTACAGCCACGCCTGGTCGGCGCTCGCCTCGAAGACGCAGACGCCGTCGTAGGTGCCGAGCGCCGTCACCCAGGAGAGGTCGACGCCGAGTGCGTCCGCGAACGCCGCCCGCACTGCTTCCTCGGGGTCCTCGTCGTCGGCGACGTCGGCGCCGAGCGGCCGGTAGACGCGGCCGCGCTCCGGGTCGACGGCCTCCTCGACGAGCAGTTCCTCCAGGCTGCGGACGACACAGGCCGCTCGCTCGGCCGTCTCGTCGTCGCTCGCGGCGGTGGCTCCGTCGGTCACTGCCCGCACCGACCGAAGACGCGCAAAAAAGGGTTACTGTTCGGACGACTCCCACTCGCGCCGGAGCACGTCGTACTGCACTTCGTCGTAGTAGTCGCCGTCGATGTACCGCCCCTCGCGGCGCCGCGCCACCTGCGTGAACCCCATGTCCTCGAGGAGGCCGCGGGACGCGTCGTTGAACTCGTAGGCGCCCGCGGAGATGCCGTGCAGGTCGAAGTGGTCGAACAGGTAGTCGATGCCCGTCGTGGCCATGTCGCGGCCGTAGCCCTCGCCGGTGTGCTCGGGGAGCAGCCAGTACGCGAGCCACGCCCGGTCGCCGTCGACGTGGCGCGCACTGAACGACCCGATCGGCGTGGTCTGGTCGTCGTCGGGGTTGCCTGCGGGCGCGTCCTCGTCGTCGACGCACGCGACGGTGACGAAACTCCCATCGCGCTCGACCCAGTGCTCGATGCCGTCCTCCTGCTCGGCGAGCGACCGGTGGTGGATGGACCCCAGCGAGTACCGGATGCGGGGGTCCGTGCTCGAGCGCTGGAGGAGCGCCGCGTCGTCACGCTCGACCGTCCGGAGAACCACGCGGTCGCCCTCGGCGACGATTGGTCCGGGCATCACTCACCACCCGCCCGGGCGCCCTCGTCGTACTCCTCTCGCAGCAGGCCGTACTGGACCGCGTCCCGGTACTCGCCGTCGACGAACCGGACCTCGCGGCCGCAGCCCTCCTCGACGAAGCCGACCGACTCCACGAGGTCCCGCGTGAAACCGTCGCAGTCGAGGACTTCGGTGCCGACCGTGTGGGCGTCGTACGTCCGCCAGAGCGAGTCCAGCATCAGTTCGAGCGCCGGTTCGGCGTACCCCTCGCCGCGGTGCTCGGGTGGCATCCAGCACACGACGCCGGGCCGGTCGCGGTCGACGTGGTGGGCGTACAGGAACGCGACCGGCGTCGTCTCGTCTTCGTCGGGGTGGTCGTAGGGCGCGTCCTCGCCGTCCACGCACGCGAGGTAGCCGGCGTTGCTGTCGTCCTCGACCTGCTCCTCGACGAACTCCTCGACCTCGGCCTCGCTCTTGTGGCTGTGCTCGTGGAGACCGAGTCGGGCGTAGGGGTCGGCGAACAGTCGCTGGAGTAGGGCGGCGTCCTCGCGCTCGACGGTCCGCAACACGAGGCCGTCGTCACCGTCACCGACTTCCAGAATCGGCCCCGGCATCACCGGACACCCCCGGTCGCGTCCGCGTCGTCGTCCCACTCCTCGCGAAGCAGGCCGTACCAGGCCACGTCGACGTACTCGCCGTCGCGGAATCGGGCGTCTCGGAGCGTCCCCTCGCGCGTGAATCCGAGGTTCTCCAGCACGCCGACCGACCCCTCGTTCGGGGCGAACGCCTGGGCCTGCAGGCCGCGAATCTCGTGGGCTTCGAAGGCGTAGTCCACCGCGAGGCCGGCTGCTTCGGTGCCGTAGCCCTTTCCCTGGAAGTCGGGGAGAATCCAGTAGGAGAGCTCCGGTCGCGTGTGGTGGAGGTCTTTCACCGTGACTTTCCCGACGGGCGTCGGGTCGGCTCCGTCCGCGTCTTCGCCGTCCTCGACGCAGACGACGAACGTCGCGACGTTCGGGTCGTCCTCGAAGCCCTGGACGTGGTCTTCGGCCGAGTCGTGGTTCTCTGGTCGGTCGAGGCCGAGCGAGACGCCGACCGCGGGGTGGTTGTGCCCCCGCTGGACGAAGTCGGCGTCCTCGCGCTCGACCGTGCGGAGGGTGACACGGTCGCCGCGTCGGAAGACTGCACCTGGCATGTGTCCCCCGTCAATGGCTCCCCGTATAGTGGTTCCGAGAGACTGCGACCCACTCACGTGGGCGTCGCGTCCTCGGGCGAAACGACCCGCTCCTCGGGGACGCTCTCGGCGTCACCGGCGACTGCGACAGTTCCATCGCCGCCGGCGGGGGGAAGCACGATGGTCGCGCCCGCAATCAGCGGTGCGACGACGCCAGCGACGACCGTTCCGGGGTGCGTCAGGGGTGCCCGCACCGCCACCTCGTCGCTCCCGTCGTAGTGGTCGTCGGCCACGCGCTCGGCCGCCGCGACGACCTCGCCGTGCGTCGCATCGCCGAGCAGGGTCGTCTCCACCGAAATCTCGGGCTCGGGGAACGCGGGGTTCTCGCTCCAGACGTCCCGCTCGAAGTACATCCACGACGGGTCCGCGGGCGGTTCGCCCCAGCCGACACGCTGGCCGCCAGCAGGCAGGTCGTACGCGCCGAGTTCGCCAGTCGGTCCCGCTAGCACCCGCGCGTCGACGACGAGGTCCGGCCCGAACTCGACGGTCGCTCCGAGCAGCGACGCCCCGAGGAAGGTGTGGACCGCCTCCGGCTCCGGCACGTCCAGAATCGCGACGCCTGACTCCACTCGCACCCCGCGGTGCCGGAGCGCGTTCCCGGTCTTGTACACGCGGCCCCGGGTCGACCGCGCGTCCATCGCCCGCGTGTGCCGCAGCGCCGGCTGTTCGGGGTCGTCCAGTCCCGAGACGACGTCCGCGATGGTGTCCATACTGCGAACTCGGGACGCCGCCGGCTTACAACTGACGCGTCACAGCCCGACCGAGAAACCGACGACGAGCATCGGCGAGCGAACGGCTCGGAGAGCCTGAGCGAAGCCGTTCACCGCGCGACCGGAGGGAGCGCGGGCGCGAGGACGACCGAAGGGAGGACGACGCGCTTTTAACGTAGCTTTTGCCAGAGAGCACGCCGCAGGCGCGCTCTCGT